>QQTW01002010.1_pt1 | contig 14591 bp, 10 predicted proteins | sample 1904831 | NCBI WGS metagenome assembly QQTW01 (sample SAMN09435610, study PRJNA476489) | Subsurface metagenome, whole genome shotgun sequencing project. | reverse complement strand
AAAGCCATTGAATCTAAAGGAGAGAAAGCATTTCGTTTTGACACAGATCGATTTCCGACGCAAGTGCATCTGGATGTCTACTACAATAACGAATCCGAGCAACAAATTCTCAGTATTGACGGAGAAAAGTTAGATTTGAGAGAGGTGTCTTCAGTTTGGTATCGGCGTATTGCCGTTGGTGCAAGAATTCCCAACACAATGGAATCGCAACTGAGAGAAGCATCAATTGGAGAATCTCGTGCCACTATTAGCGGAATGATTGCCAGTATCAAGGGATTTCACTTCGATAAATTGCAAAACATTCGTTTAGCTGACAATAAGCAGCTACAACTGCAAGTTGCACGAGAAATTGGTTTGGATACACCGCGCACCTTGATTACAAATAATCCCGAAGCAGTGAAAGAATTTGCTGCATCGTGCGAACAAGGTATGATTACAAAGATGCTTTCTTCCTTCGCTATTTATGATGAGCAAGGGCTAGAAAAGGTTGTTTTTACCAATCCAGTTGCTTCATCAGACATTGAACATCTTGATGGACTGCGTTTCTGCCCAATGACGTTTCAAGAAAAAGTGCCGAAAGCATTGGAATTGCGAACAATAATTGTGGGCAAGCGTATATTTACGGCTGCTGTTGATTCCCAGCGATCGCGCAAAGCACAATATGATTGGCGACGACAAGGACTTAACTTAATCAATTCTTGGGAATTTTACGATCTGCCGGAAGATGTCGAGAAAAAGCTGTTCAAACTGGTAGCTTATTTTGGTTTGAACTACGGAGCAATCGATATAATTGTAACCCCTGATGGTCGCCACGTATTTCTCGAAATCAATCCAGTGGGAGAGTTCTTCTGGCTGGAATGTTGCCCTCCAAACTTTCCAATATCTGGGGCGATCGCCGATGTACTACTTAGCGAAAGCTATACACTGCGATCGCATTTACATCTAGCCCAGAACCACTATCAACACAGCCTTGCTCAGTAAAAACAATTAGCTATGCAGTCGTATTTAAACCTTTTTTGCTAAAGCGGAAATTAGGGTTTTTTCCTAGCGTTTACCTTTGAACACCAGCCCAACTACACCACAACTGAAAAGGAAAGCGAGACTTGTTGAAGGTTCAGGTGCTTTAACTGTTACCTTGTTACTCTTAATTTCTATAAGAGCTAAATTAGTTTGGGAAGCAAAAGAACGTTTAACAAAACCTTCAATAAAAGCTGTCGCAAATTCTTCGATTCCGCCAAAATTAGACACAGGGGTTAAATCTTTTAAGATGACGTTATCACTTTTTTCATATGCGATAAAATCATCATTGCCTTTTGTTTCTAAATTTCCGGAGAGGCTAAAGAATTCAATAATATCGTTATTAGCAGTGTCAAACAATGCAAAAGATATGCCTCCACTTGCTCTTGCATTCTCGAATGAAGGATTATCTATTGACGTTAACAAGTTCAAATTACCCGCAAAGTTAAAAGAAAAATCAGTGTCTGCTTTGACATCAAAAATACCCAGAACAGAAGCCTCACTGTCTGCCTCTCCTAAATATGCTTTATTTTCACCAAAAGCTAGGCTCGAAGAGAAATTAAATGCTTGCGCTGGAAGTTTTTCAAAAAATGCTTCTGCTTGACCTAAAGCTATTACACTACCACTTTGTCCAATAGTTAAAGTATTGGATTCAGCACTAGTTAAAACTCTCAAAGGACTTTGGCTAAAACCAGTAAACTCAAATTGTCCTTTAGAAGAAGCAAATGTAGCAGCCCGACTAGGTGAGGTTACTAACATAGAGCTAGCTAATAACGGGGTAATCAGTAAGAATAATTGCTTGGTGAATTGTAGATAATGCTTCATAAAATCCTCTATTTTTACGTTTAATTTCTAGCCCAATAACTCATATAATTAATTAGGTGAGAACAAAAATTGCCAACAAGCACTATTAAGTAAAAAGAGTTTTTCAAGCTCCTTTTACTTGATATGCATAAGCATGATTTCTTGACCAATGATATTGTTAAGGGACGTGCAAAAAATAAATTATCCACATATCCGCATTTGGCAAGATACGCCTAACCTACGGATATACTTTTGGAAATTTATTAAATTGGAAGCGGCTAATGACCCAAGTTGCACCCAAAAGACGACAATAATTACAGTAGTATTACTGCGGTCATTGAAGTAGTATATTTTAGTTTAAGTGATTATACTACAGTGAAAAATAGTTATTTGATGAAAATTGTGTAAGTAATTGATAAGAATTGACGAATCAGTATCAAACACTAGGCATTTAGGGCTTTTAAATACGTCTTCGGAATATTATATAGGTGAAAAAAAGTATTTTAATGTACATTCTCTTTCATCTTCTGGTAAAGAAACAAACAATATTTGTTCTAAACTTTACACTCATACACCAAAAAATATGCATGTCCAAGGCAAGTAGTCAGAATCCCTACTCTTACTAATATCTATCTGTTATGCCCCTGTCAGCCCCGACAAGATAGCTACTGCTATCTTGTCGGGGTCATATAGCTGTCCCCTTGGGACGAGCGCTTAATGACATTTCGTAGGTATCAGATCCCCGACTTCTTGGAGGATGCCGAGTCGCGAATCAGGGGTATCACCCCTCAACATCGGTCACATATAGCCTTATAGAATGCCCAAAAGCCCGCCCTACCATAGAATGGTAGGGCTAATCGAAACGAACGCGAGTGCGTGTCCCCTTGGGACTCAGCCTGCTGAAAGCAGGCTTTGTTCCGATTAGCCCCAGGGTTCCACCCTGGGGCGGTTTTGTAGGCAACGAGGGGTCTTATCCTCTATTCGCCAGCGGTATCCTTGGAGAAGTCGGGGATCTTGTAGCCCCTCAGAACTTATGAAACGAACCAAAGCGTGTTCCACCACATTAAATATGAGGGGTGGCCGAACTTAAAATTTCTTTCTTTTTCTTTCTTTGTGTCCTTTGTGACCTTTGTGGTTCATTTTCTTAGCCCTCAAAATTAATGTGGTGGATACTGTATGCATAGAGTTGGGCTGCGATTACTGTTTATGACGCGGAATATGTGTAAAAATTTGCTGTCCTTGAGCATCAAAAACTAAAACTGCTAAATTCGCATTATCGCCAATTACTTCTAACGCTTGTTGCAATGTTTCTAAATGTTTTCTGACATTGGTAACATTTTGTACGTTTGTACTGCTAGCACCTTCGGTATTACTTAGCAGGGTTTGTTCGTATTGGGGAGTGATGCGAATAGTAATAACTCGGCTATCAACAGTAAAATTACAAACTCTAACTGTCGCCGTACAAGTTTTCTCCAAATCTTTGCGAGTTGTATCTGTACTCGCACTTGTGGCTGTCGTTTGGAATTTAGCTTGTGCTTCTTGAAGTGCTACAGAATATGCTTCGACTAAAGGTTGGGCTTGGCTGTAGAAGGGGCTATCGCGTTCGACCTGCTTGATGGTATTCAATGCTTGTTGCCAGCGGATAGCTGCTGCTTGCCATTGGTTTTGTTGTTGGTATTGTTCGGCGAGTTTTGCGGTTGCTACGGCTTGGGTCAAACTTACATTAGCAAGTTCAATTTTCGAGGTGCGATCGCGTATTGCCATTAATCTCGGTTGGTAACTAGCTAGCAGTGTCCGCGCATTGGGATAAGCGGGACTGGTTTGCGGAATCGCTATCAAGGCATTAACGACAATTTGCCAGGTCCCCAGTGCTTTTTTTAACTCAGGAAAGCTTCTAGCGGTTGTTTCGCGCTGGATTGCGACTTTGGCAGCAGCTTGAGCATCGTTCAATTTTTGCTGCCATTTACCTTGTGCTTGTAACTGCACGTTAACCGATTGCAACTTGCTGCGGTAAGTTGTTAATTTTGACTGCACGAAACCGTAAAATTGACTATTTGGGCGAATCGTTTCCAAGGGTGCGATCGCTTGCCTCCACAACTGCTGACGTGCTTGCAATTCTTCGATATTACTCGTTAAACTGCGGGTTTTTTGTGCGGCTATTGCGCCTGTTTGCAGAGCCATTGTAACTTGCTGAATTTGTTGCGACTCACTTGTTAAACTTGCTTTAACTTGTTCAACTTGCTCGCGCTGCGGCGACCAACTGGGGATTTTTAGCAGCGATGCTAGAGCATTATCAACTTGCTGTTGAATTTGTGTCAAGTCTGGCTCGGAATTTACATGCGCTAATGGTAACGACTCCTGCAATCTCTTAGATGTTTGCAATTCTTTACAGGTCAGCATTACGCAAGGACTCATCAACAAATAAGCACCACCACCAAAAATTGCCATGACTAGTATTGCCACTGCACCCCCCAAAATGGGTTTATAGTTGGGTGCGGGTTTCGATGTGCGAACCGATAAATCTGGCATCCCAGCTAATGGATCGGATGGTTCCTCCTCAACTACATCCGCAGCAATAGTTAGCAACGAGGCAGAAGAAACTTCAAATTTTTCAGGGTTTGGTGGTGGGGAGACACTTGGAGATGATGCAAAGTTATGCTGTTGATACTCAGAATTTGGGATTTCATACTCTGGAGTTGCGGAGTTCTCGATACCAATTTCAGTGCCAAAAATCAATACACTTTGGGCATAAGGTAATTTTTCTCCGACTTGACGCAGATACATTTGTACTTTTTGGGCTTGGTGTGCGCTTCCTGATTTAAGGGCTTCTCCAAGCACTGTAAATATTTTGTCACTGTTAGGAGTGACACTTTTGGGATGCTGAGTTAAAATCATTAGCTGGTCGTTTTTAACAGCGCATTTGACGCTGAATAACTCCCCGGTTGGAATTTCTACACGCAAGTTTTCTTGTAAAATTTGCGATAAAAACAGCAAATCTTCCTGTAAAGCTGCTATTCTCATATCTACGTACCCTTTGCCTCGATCGTTTTGATTGTCGTTCAGCCATTGTGATGAACGGCTAGTATTTATTGAATCCAAAGACACGGTTTGACCAATCATAGCTTTCAAATATAATCGACAAACTTTCTAACATAAATTAATATTTTTTAGTAAAAGTAAAAATATTTTGTTAGGGTTGGTGTAGTGGCCGTAAGTAGAGGAGATTGGGGTAATGATAATACTTATATAAAATACTCATGAATCTAAATTAAAAATTGGAAATTTTAGTTAATATAGTAATTCTATCCAATTTCTTAATGTCCAAATTCCCTAAAGTCGGGTTTCTAAGCAAACGGGCATTAAACAAAATCCCCTGCTTCGCACGGACGTTATCGGGGATCGGAGTCTGACGTTTTTGGAAGTAATATACAAAAATATGAAATCAAAAATTAAAAGAGCGGGAATTTTCAATTTTGAAGTGCAGCGTAGTCATGTTAAATTTGTATCAAAACTATTGATAAACATTTATCATAGAATCGATGTTATGCTTGTTAAAAAAAGTGCCCGTTATACTTGCACCTAGCAGTTTTACTGAGATTCGCCCCTCAATAGCTTCACTAATATTAAAAAATATTATTGTGACAATTCAGCGTGTTAACCTAATTGGATAGAATTAATCACAGCAAAAAGAATTTTAATAGTTAACAAAAACCCGGTTGTGTAATTGGGGTGCAGCGATAGCTACGAGTTACGCGATCGCGTAGCGTCAAGGCAACGAGAATCGTTACCATAGCGACTGTTGAAGTGGTTATAAAAGGTGCATGAAATGGATTTATTAGAGTACCAGGTCAAAGAATGGTTCGGGGAAATTGGCATTCCAGTATTGCCCTCACAGCGAATCGACCATCCTACCGATTTGAAACGTTTAAAAATTCCCTATCCAGTTGTGTTGAAGTCACAGGTGTATGCTGGGGAAAGGCAAAAAGCAGGTGGAGTCAGGTTTGTCGAGACCACAATCGATGCGATCGCAGCTGCCCAAAATATCTTTAACTTACCGATAATGGGGGAACTGCCCGAAGTGCTATTGGCAGAAGCGAGGTATGAAGCCGAACAAGAATTATACCTCGCTGTAGTCATTGATACCGCTGTTTGTCGCCCAATTTTGTTGGGTTGCCGAGAAGCCAACATCGACTGGGAATCTGCTTCTGAAACAATGCAGCATGTTGTCGTCGAACATGAATTTTCGTCGTTTTATGCCCGACAATTGACATTAAAAATGGGACTCCAAGGGTCACTCATCCAACATGTCAGTAAAGTTATCGAACATATGTACGAGTTGTTTGCTGAGAAAGACCTAGATTTATTAGAAATCAACCCCCTTGGCATCAATGCCGAAGGTCAAGTTATGGCACTCAATGGCAGCATCCGTGTTAATGAACGGTCAATCGGTCGTCATCCTGATATCGCTTTGATGGCAAGCAAAATGCAAACGAATGACAACGGTAACGGTAGGAATAGCAGTTTGAGTGACTGGAATGGAGTTGAACTTCACGGCAAAATTGGGATTTTGGGGAATGGTGCGGGTTCGGTATTGGCAACAATGGATTTAGTTAGCAATATGGGTGGCAAACCTGGAGTTTGTCTAAATTTGCGTCATGCTTCCCCTATCGATGTTTCACCAACGACATTTCGCACTCGTTTGGAAACAGCCTTAAAATTAATTGGTACAGATAGAAGCATCCATGTTATTCTCATTAACCTGCTGGGTAGCATTCCCCAAGCAACCGAAATTGCACAAGTGATCGCCGACTTTGTACAAAATCAAAATCACGAACTCAAATACCACAATTCCCGTTCCAATGCTGGCAAACATCGACGCGAACCTAGCTTACCGCGTTTAGTACTTCGGCTTGCTGGTTCGGAGTTTGAAAGTGCAAAAAAAGAGCTAACAGCCTTAAAATCTGAGAACGACGATATACCTGTACTAATTGTAGAGAACCTCGATGAAGCGGTAGCTGAAGCCGTCCGTCTTGCTAGAAGTGCAACTTCTAAAAAGTTCTGAAGCATTTATTCAGCAACATTTATTATGTAATTTGACAAGCACAAGTATAAGCAACCGATTTTAGATTCGGCTTTTGGAGGCAGTTTTTTGGTATAGTTATATTTTTCTATTTTCCCTGTTCTAGTATTAAATTGCATATTGCTATGTCCTTTGGACAGGCTGTACGTCAACGCTTCGAGCTGATAAAAAAGTACAAACTAGATTATTACGACACCATACTAGTGGTACATTTCATTAATTATGACAAGTCGTGAGGGTTAGATCCCCGACTTCTCTTACGAAGTCGGGGATCTAATAGTCCCTCGGAACTTATGACATGAACCACTAGTACAACATGACGGAAATAAAATTAACATTCAAAATAGTCCAAAAGCCAAAAATCAAAGGTTTTTGTGGGTGAAGCCGACTTTTTGGGTCGGAGTGAATTTTGAATTTTGAATTCCGCTTTGCCGTACTGGTGTCGTTTTTTGCAGTCACATCTGTGACTGGGCTATATTGTTTACCACGCTCTTTTATGAACTTGACACCAAACAGTAAAGTTGTCATTCAAGGTTTTAGTGAATTTATATCATCAACCCATATCGCGCAAATGAAAGCGTATGGAACAAACTTAGTTGCCCTAATCAATCCTGGATGTGGCGGACAACAATTATATGACTTACCTGTATTTGATTTAGTTGAAGAAGCTGTAGGGAAATACGGAACTATTGACACCACAATTATTTGCGTACATCCCTTTGAAGTTTTGGATGCAGCTTTAGAAGCGATCGCATCCGCTATTGGTCAAATTATCATCATCTCTCCGGGCGTACCACCGTTAGATATGGTACAACTCCTTCGCAAAGCCGAATCAACCGAAACCCTAGTTATTGGACCTAATAGCCCTGGCATTATCGTACCGGGAAAAATTCTTTTGGGCACTCAACCCAGCGAATTTTATACACCAGGTTCAGTAGCAATTTTGAGCCGCAGTACGACCCTGACTTACGAAATTGCCAGAGTTTTAACGTCCGATGGCTTAGGACAATCCATCAGCGTCAGTATCGGTAGCGACGCTATCGTTGGTTCATCGTTTATCCAATGGCTGCAAATCTTAGACGAAGAGGAAAACACCGAAGCAATAGTTCTTGTCGGTCAACCTGGTGGAGGTAGCGAAGAAGCCGCAGCCCGTTACATTGCCGAAGCCATTGATAAACCAGTCATCAGTTACATTGCTGGCATCCATGCCCCGCGAGGTAAACACTGGCGACAAAGTGGAACCCTGGCTGCTGTAATTGGACGCGACCCCGACTTCGGCACTGCGAAAAACAAACTTGCCGCCTTAGCAGAAGCCTCGGTTCCAGTCGCCGAACGTCCATCGCAAATTCCGGAGTTGGTTAAAAAGGCGATTAAGAAATAGTTAGGAGTTAGGAGTTAGGAGTTAAATTTTCAACTCGCTACTTCTTCTAAGATGCAAGGTTGGGTTGCGCGATCGCTCCACCCGACCTACGAACTACGAACTACTAATTTCCTACTCTTAACTCCTAACTCCCTACTCCCTAATTAAGCTTTCGTTGCTGATTCGCCAACTAAGTTGATTTGACGTATTAGATGTATATTTAACAACACTAAGACAGTTATCTCTCCAAGAAGTGCCATGAAAATTGTTGGTATGCTCGCATCCGCTAAACCTACCCAAGGGATGCTTGTCAATAACCAAGGCAAAGCATATTGCTTCGAGCTAATACTTAGCATTCCTAGTATCATCGGTGGTAAGTACATAATTGCACAGACAGTGCCCATTGCCCAAAAATAACGCTTCGACGTTTTCATCAACAGAATTTGCTGGGCGATGGTAGCGTAAATCAATGACAACACAGCAAATATTATTAAACCTAAAAGCGCCCTGAATCTGCCAAGATCATTGATTAACCAGTTAATAGCAACGTTATGGTGAATATTGAGGCTAAGTGAAAAGACAACCCAGATAGCAAACGGGGTAATCATCATTACTAAGTGGAGCGCGATCGCAACCAGCGATGGACTCTTTTCACCTACTAATAAGTCTCGAAGTAATGAGTTTCTCCACCATCCTTTGCGTCCAGAACCACCTTGATGACGGTAACGCGACCAATCTTGAATTGTTTGACGTTCGGGTGACAAAATTAACATCAACGCAAACAGCAATGCTAAGTTGAATATAATAAACCAAGGTAAATTTTGCTGAATTTGTGAGTTGAGATCGAAATATACCGACCTAGATAAGGCTTCCGAATTATTTGGATATTCACTCCGATAATTTTGAAGCGTAAATCCCCACAATAAAAATTGTACAAACCCGACTAACCAGTAACTCTGAACTTTGCTAATTACTGCTGCGTTCGGATTGCGAAAACGGCGTTGAAGTCCTTGCCAAATTCCGTAAGTCCATGCACCGTAATTTGCTAAATGCAGACCCATTAAACCAAATAAATTACTACCGACTGGTAGGAAGAAAAACTGTAAATATGTGGCTTTACCCCAGTCATTACCTGCTCTCCAGTTAGAGTTATTACCAAATAAATTTGGTAATAAATAACGCGTCATGTCAATCGGACTAAATATCTTAAACCATGCCGCAGCGTTAAGATAAAAACCCAAATAGCCCATCGAACATGTAAAAATCAAGAACATGAAAACTGCACCAGCACCCAACCAAGGTTGGAACCCACTTAAAAAGCGCGTCACTAAGCCAAATAACAGCGCCGCACTGAAGAAGAAAATACAACTTCCTGCTAAAACTGCATAGTAGCTGAATATATGACTAAAGGCAATATTTGCAGCTTTGCCCGACCAAATATGTAGAGGAATTGCTAAAGCTACAAACCAATAAACCAGAATTGGCACGCCCAACATTTTACCAGTCAAAATACTTGTTTCTGACTGGGGACTGAGGCGAATAAAATTCAATGTACCAGTACGTTCTTCGTGCGCGAGATTGTTAATAAGTAAATAAGTGCCAGCAACCAACAGCGTAAATATAAAAATCACGCTGAGGGAAAGGAATAGATATTGCCAATGGTCGTGCCACCAACTTTGCATATCAATCTGGTCGGTAGGACAAAAGCTCTTACCATGGTAGAATTCTTGATTCAGTCTAGTATGTTGTGTTTGCGCTCCTTTGAGTTGCACTTTAGCTATCTTGAGTTTTTCGGCATCAAAGTTAGCTCTACTATTAAATAAATTAACTTGCCGTTGGAATTTATCAATAACTTTACCAAGCAGTTCTATTTGTTCCCGATAAGATTTTCCTAAGCTGCAATATTGGCTAGATATAGGATATTTTTCTGCTGGATATTCCCGTAGTTGATACAGGTAAAGTATCACTTGAACAAGACCAGAAATTGCAGCAGTGACTAAAACTGGAAATAGTTTGAGCCGACCTTTGATTTCCCTCATAAATTGAGGGTTCCATTCGCCAAGTTTGTCAATGAAGTTGAGTACCATAAATTAAATTAAATCAAAATGTACTGAATGCTAAGTTGATAAATTATGAAACTAGATCCCCGTTGTGAGGAACTAGATCCCCGTGAAATTAGATTCCTGCTGTGAGGAACCAGATCCCCGACTTCTCAAAGAAGTCGGGGATCTAAATCTCTCAAGTTTGCTATAACTCCTAACTCTTAACTCCTGTACGGGCGGGTTCACAAATATACTTATATAAAAAAGATAAATCTTAGTAAACCCGCCCCTCCTAACTCCTAACTCTTAACTTTAAGATGCTTGTTTATGACCCATCTTTAAGAAAATTGTTTCTAAATCTTCTTGAGTGCAATGAAAATTAGTTAAAGGAATTTTTGCATCGATCAGAGTTCTTAATAAATCTGCACAATCTTCTTGATTCCCTGAAAAATTCACCCGCACTTTATCCTTGGTCGGCATTACCTCCCACTCTTCCACCAGCAAATTATTTTTTAATTCCCTTAATAACTCGTCGATTTTTCCAAGGGTCGAAATTTCGATTTGTTGGCGTGAAAGACGTTGGTAAAGGTGTTGCAGCGAAGTACTTTCAACCAAACAACCCAGTTCCATAATGCCCACCGATGTACAAAGTTCCGCCAAGTCGCTCAAAACGTGCGAAGATATCAAAATTGTCATTCCCGCTTCTTGCAGCACTTTAATGATTTCGCGGAACTGCATCCGCGCAATCGGGTCAAGCCCTGAAACTGGTTCATCGAGTAGCAATACGATTGGTTCGTGAATGATTGTTCGCGCCAAGCTAAGGCGTTGTTTCATTCCCCGCGATAGTGTAGAAATTAAACTATTGCGTTTATTGCCAAGTTGAATCAGTTCTAACACCTCGTGCAGTCGTTGAGTGCGACGGGGTTCGCGCAATTTGTACAATCGGGCAAAATAATCGAGATAATCCCAGACAGTAAGTTCATCATATAAAGGGTAGTCGTCAGGTAGATACCCTAAACGCCGCTTTAGTGTAGGATTGCTTTTATCGCGCAATAAGCGATCGCCATTAATATAGATTTCTCCTACTGTCGGTTCCTCGGCTGCCGCCAGCATCCGAATTAAGGTGGTTTTACCCGCACCATTCGGACCTATCAACCCGTAAACTTCACCCGCTTGTATTTCTAATTCAACTTCGTTGACTGCAACATGTCGGTCAAATTGCTTAATCAATCCCGTGGTACGTATTGCTAAATCTTTTACCATAGCTGCATCACGCATCGGCATGTAATTAGAACCAATCTAGCTTCTCTATACAGCTTCTGTCTACTTGGTTACGGAAATTGAAACTGTCTTCACCGAAACTTGATATTAGTCGCGGTGATTCATCATTGCTTCATCATAAGTATTTATCAATACACCAACTTCAGGTTGATTGCTGGGAACGATAACTAAGGAAGCTAAAAAGACTTTTCGACGATTTAAGAGTTTGTAAAAATTATGGAATTCGATTTAATCATCAGGTTGCCCGCGATACTCCCGCAGGGAGTGGCTAGCGCCATCGCGCAGACAATAGCTGTCGCTATCGAACATGGAAGAGAATGGGGACAGAGATTTCTTAATGATTCCTCCTGGCGAGGAAACAAAAAAAAGATGGCAAAATATGCTATCAAAGAATCAAGTCGGTGGACGGTGTGGAACGGCTTTACTAGCGGGTTATTCGGGATTGCTGAAATACCGAGTCAAGTTGGAGTTGCAATCTATTCGCAAATCAAGTTAGCTGCGACGCTGTTTACCATTTACGACATCGACACCACCAAACGTTCAACCCAAGCCTTGGTTTTAGCAGCCGCAGCGGGTGTCAGCGTTGCAGAATTAGCAAATTACTTACCAACAAATCTAACAACAAATACTCCACAACCAGGAATTGAAAAAACATTGATGTCGATTCCCGGTAAAACATTTGTAGAAATTCACAAAAATTTAGGAATCAGATTACTTGCCAATACTGGTGGCATTTCGGTAAATACTAACCAGGTTGTGCCTCATGTTGGTTCTACTATACTCTATCCGCAACCGCCTAAAGCGATAAGTGAAGCGCAACGCAAGTACGCGATGGCGGCAGCCACTCCGGAACGGAATATCGCAAATCAAGTGGATGAGGTATCAATGAATGCTTGCGGGAATACGGTGATTAATTTTATTAATACCTGGAAACAAGGGTAAATTAGTGGGCATTGCACGCCTAGTAGTTTATGTCATTAATGCATGACTAGTCGAGAAGTCGGGGATCTAAACCTCACGACTGGGCAAAATTAATGAAATAGACCACTAGTTTTATGGATTATCCTGTTGCTGTCGCATCTGTTTAATTTCTGCGACAATCTCTTCAATAGTATGATTACCTAATATTTCATCCTATCTTGCGTATAAATCACTACCTAAGTCAAACTGCTGCATAAATTGAGCCATTCCATCTGGTGCAAGCGCTTTAGCCAACGCTTCGAGTCCCATTTGCCGAATTTGTGACTTAGTAAGTTGGCTGACATCTATAACATCTAAATAATTTAAAAACTCCATCTTTTCGGTGACGTTTCCTCGGTATGATATTTAATTTATCGGAATCAAATTATCTCAAAGACTATGACGCAGCAATACCGCATCACACTTCTACCAGGCGATGGCATCGGGCCCGAAATTATGAACGTTGCGGTAGAGGTGCTAAAAGTTGTTGGCAAGCGATTTGATATTGGATTTACATTCCAGGAAGCGATAATTGGTGGTGCGGCAATTGATGCAACGGGGGAACCTTTACCTGCTGCAACGCTGGAAATGTGCCGTGATAGCGATGCGGTACTGCTAGCAGCAATTGGTGGTTATAAATGGGACTCGCTACCCTCGCATCAACGTCCCGAAGCTGGTTTGTTAGGACTGCGGGCAGGTTTGGGATTATTTGCAAATTTACGTCCGGCGAAAATTATTCCGCAATTAATCGATGCATCGACTTTGAAAAAAGAAGTCGTCGAAGGTGTAGATATTATGGTGGTGCGCGAACTCACTGGTGGAATTTATTTTGGCAAACCAAAGGGAATTTTTGCTACAGAAACAGGCGAAAAACGCGGTGTAAATACGATGGCTTACACCGAGTCAGAAATCGAACGCATAGGTAGAGTAGCGTTTGAAGCAGCACAAAAACGTAGCGGTAAACTTTGTTCGGTGGATAAATCGAATGTGTTGGAAGTATCGCAATTGTGGAGAAGTTGTATCACCAATCTTAGTGGCGAATATACTGGTGTGGAACTGTCACATATGTATGTAGATAATGCAGCCATGCAACTTCTGCGCGCACCTAAACAATTCGACACGATTGTTACAGGTAATCTATTCGGTGACATCCTTTCGGATGCGGCAGCCATGTTGACAGGCAGCATTGGTATGTTACCATCGGCAAGTTTAGGCGCGTCGAGTCCTGGAGTGTTTGAACCCGTCCACGGTTCAGCCCCCGATATCGCAGGGCAAGATAAAGCTAACCCCTTGGCACAAGTCCTAAGTGCGGCAATGATGCTACGCTATGGCTTAAACCAAGCTGCTGCGGCAGAGCATATTGAGAATGGTGTGTCGCAAGTATTACAGCGGGGTTTACGCACAGGGGATATAATGTCTCTTGGTATGAGCCTTTTGGGTTGCCGTGCTATGGGCGATGCACTGATTCAAACTCTCGAAGAAGAATAATTTCGCGGTCTGTGCCTGAAATTTAGGCAGTTGTAGCGCGAGAATTTTCAGATAAACTAAAAAACATAACTAGAACACACAACCTCAGTAACCTGTGTACGCTTTAAAACAAGAACCTCAAAACTTCAATAATAACCGCAACCAACCGTCTTTGATTGACCCGAATCTGATACGGTCGGCTGGACAGATTTATCACACCTATTGCGAAGTCCATCCGGAAATTACTGGAAATGCTTCGGGTGTTGCAATTAACCGCGTCAATCATCGCGGCAAGGTAATTTTTACCCAAAGTCCTGTTTTGTTGCCTCAGGAATGTTTCGTGCCGTTGAGTCAGATTGAATCCTATATGTATTGATGGGGTGGGTTTATTGGTGTTTGTCGTTAGGTGGGGCGGGTTTATTGGTGTTTGTCGTTTGCCCAAAAGTTTGTTGTAGAACCCGCCGGTACTGGTTTTTGGTGCATGTGTTTGGTTGGGGTGGGTTTATTGGTGTTTGTCGTTGAATGGGGCGGGTTTATTGATATTTCTCGTTTGCCCAAAAGTTTGTTGTAGAACCCGCCG
>QQTW01002009.1_pt1 | contig 14592 bp, 12 predicted proteins | sample 1904831 | NCBI WGS metagenome assembly QQTW01 (sample SAMN09435610, study PRJNA476489) | Subsurface metagenome, whole genome shotgun sequencing project. | reverse complement strand
GACAAGTCTTGCATCACGAGCATGGCTACATATCAACGCAGGTCATTGGAAGAAAGGGTTTCCACCCGGTCGCTGCAGTTGCATCCTCCTTCTGCGGTATTGCCCGTCAGCAGATGCAGGCCTCCTGTGGGTAGCCGACACACGCGCCGGTAGCCCAAGTGTCCTCACGGTCCCGTCCTTGAGGGGTGTGCTAACTTGATCTACCTAGTACCTAGAACCCGAGCGCTGAATATTTGGGTTGCATGACCTTTTTGTGGTTCGGTCTCGTGACTGTTCGAGTCCGCTGGCATCCTCACCGACTCCATATGCCTGAAGCCTCGGGATGAGTTTGAGTTGTTTCTACGTATTCTCTTCAATGCTCTTCCTCCTTTTGGTCTCTGTCTACGGCTATTGGCCTGTATCGTCAACTGTGCCGAGAAATCGGGCTCCGAGGTCTGGAGAGAATGAGCATGCTGGATGGTCTAGACGGTATCTCACGGGCTGCCCTTTCCTGCCTCACAGCCCAAGGTACAGCAGCGTGCGACGAGCATTATGACGCTCCAAGGACCATATGTGTGCTTCTAGATTCAGCGTTTCCTGGTCGTTGGCCGCATGCGGCAGTGTCAGTGATCTCTTGTCTTGTGTCCCCATTTTGACCTATCTAGGGATTGAGTGGAGATTCCTGGCATCCCAGCTATCAGTTTCAGGTCGAGTATCTAAAATCATGTAGAGTTGCTGATGAGACCTTGCATTTCCGATTGTTTCGTGGACGTTGGGGAATACGCCGTTGAATATCAAATTTTACAACTATTCCATTGTGAAGATTAGAGCTCTGTTCCGAGGCTGGAAGTTTTACGATGGTCCAGATTCAAGTATTACTGGCTGGGGAAACCTCAATACCTATGAGCGGATCTTTGGCCAGCACACAGGACGACTAGGTCTGGCTAGGGAGCTATATACGGAAGTCGATGGTCTCTGTAAAATTTTGCCACGGGGAATGGATCAGTACAGAGGGAGTTGGCAGGATGTCATGAAGGTCGTCATTATGTTGCGGATTGGTGATCTAGCGCGGTGCAAGGAGGATGAGGTTTGGACATCTGGGCAGTATGGATATAAATCGACGATGATGTTGCCTTACACTATTTGTATTCGTGCAGAGATCCCATGTATGGCGCCCACATGATATATCGGGCGCCCACATGATATATCGAAAGGCTTTGGGTTTCCCTTGCAACTGGGTGTGATTTGCCGACCGGAAGGCCACGAAAATGCTAGATTTCAGCGATTCAGAAAACATTTTTATAATGCATGACATTCCTAGCGCACCTCCAGTAGATGTATTTTGATGGTGGCCTAGGAGGTTGAGGTTGTGGTTGAGCTTTCCGAGTATTTATCTTTGGGCTTTTTATCTAAGGGTGTACCAATAAGTATCCATCGCAAATATAATATTATTATCACCATTACCGATGCATTTAGACGATATATGTACCATCAACACCAAATTCCATCATCTAAATGCCAGAAACACTCCAGGTGAACCACAGCTCCTTCCCCACTGATTCTAAATCACGACATTCCATAACCCCTTAAAACCATCATCTGTATGTAAATATACGGGATACCGCAACTTCTCCCAAAGCGGATGTCCCAGTAATTTTGCGCAAGGATATTCACCACCACCCACTTGCCCTGAAGCCTACGACTGTGTTGCTTCCTACTCTGCCCTGCATGCTACTACAGTACTTCTCGTCTATGCCTAGAGTTCATCTTATGGCTTAGTATACTATGGCATTTTTATAGAGGCAGGACGGGGTAGGACGGGAGTCTTATACGGGTAACATATATTAGACTGCTCATCGCATCATCTAACCCATCCATAAGCAGAGCCATGCCCAGTTGGACCTTCTATACGAATGTGAATCGAATGTGAGTCACAACCTATTTTTTCCCCTTCACAGGCACAATACGAGATAGACCAGTACCACTAGAAGAATACCGCATAAGAGGTAAATAGATCCACACTACGATGTGTGAATAACACTGGGCTGCACGTCTGTCCGACTAGATCTCTCCACGAGGCACCTACAATGCCCAAAAAGCTGGTAACCGACAGTGTACTAGATGATCCCATCGAAGCCCGTATTAGCACCGGAGGCGCAAGGAACGCGCCAACGGAACAGCCGTAACAAAAAACCAACAATGAGCCACAGAGGATAAGCAGGAACGAGGACAATAGTTTGGCTTCAAGTCATTTTCATTGATTGCATCGTGCAAGATACAGAACCCCAGCCTCGCCTAGCCGATATGGTACAATGTTCATTGCCCACCAGCAATAATAAACCATAAACAAACATGAATGATGATGTTCCAAAGCAGAGCCCATCAATCCATTCCCATGCCCATCATCCACCTTTCCACTCCAGATTGCAAAATAAAGACAAAGACCATTGTCGACGGATGGCCCAGCTCAGTAGGTTGTGTTGAGGTTGTGAGAGGTTGTAGTGAATAGGTGTGTTGTGACAGGACACGAGTAAGGTGCTTAGCCACCGAAACCGTAGAGGGTTCGGCCTTGTCGCTTTAGAGCGTAGACAACATCAAGGGATGTGACGGTTTTTCTCTACAGAAGATGTGAGTTGTCTGTTTCCAGGTGTGGAATGGCGAGAAAGCTTACCTTTGCGTGTTCAGTGTAGGTGACAGCATCACGAATGACACCCTCAAGGAAGGTCTTGAGAACACCACGAGTCTCTTCGTAGATCATGGCTGAGATACGCTTGACGCCACCACGGCGAGCGAGACGTCGAATGGCTGGCTTGGTGATACCTTGGATGTTGTCTCGCAAGATCTTTCGGTGTCGCTTCGCACCACCCTTGCCGAGGCCCTTGCCACCTTTGCCGCGTCCAGTCATGTTGATGAGGTTGTGGTTGAGGAGGTGGATGTAATGTGATGTAGAGTTGGGTTTGAAGATGAATGGAAGGTGATGAGGCTTGGAAGTAGTGGATGATGCTAATTCTGGGTGGAGGATAAAGTTGGTTGTTCAAGTAGTGGTGCGAGGTATTTCTGTCAGAGAGCGGGACGCATCTGGATCAACTGCGCTAGTACGAGTGGGGCCAATCACGGAGCAATGAGCTTAACCTTGATCTGATCTGACGGGAATCAGCAAGATGCACAAACTGCACAACTTCAGGGCAATGGTTCACTGCAGCCTTGCAGATCAAAGATTGGAATAGCTCTAGGCAGCAGTATGAGCCATCAGAATACATGTTTTTTTCTCTAGGTAGCTAATTCTATCCATTATTCTTCGAGATCATGGTCATGCACTGTCAGGGATTGTAGATTATGATTGGCTGTATCAGAGCCTCCCGTTGCAGGCGACACTAGCCGCTTCTCAGTCCTTGGCAAGATTTTGATGTTCGTTGCACTGCAAATTGGCGGGTGCAAAATCAGGGCTTATTTTGATCTGATTTCCAGACGCTTTCTAGACAAGTAAAACAACGCTAAATCAAGTCCAGTCACAAGGTGCCCTGCAACCTGCCAGATCAACCAACTGTCTGTGCCTGCTTCTACAAATATCATCCCACCGCCCACTTTCAACCATTCCACTTACATCCATCCACTACCGTCATCTCCACCAACCAACAATCTTCATTTTCAACAACAACCTCATCCATCTTCATCATCACAGTCATTTGCAATGGCTCGTACCAAGCAAACTGCCCGTAAGTAACCATCGCTTTGTACCTCATTGTCGCCGCTGCCAGCTTGTTGTTTCACGGTCGCGCCTTGATTGTGATTGACCAATACCTTTGACATGCCTTGACTTTCAACCACATTTCACTGCAATCTCATTTGGCCAATCTAACTTGCATATCTTCAGGTAAATCAACTGGTGGCAAAGCCCCTCGCAAGCAGCTTGCCTCAAAGGCCGCTCGCAAGTCCGCTCCCTCTACCGGTGGTGTCAAGAAGCCCCACAGATATAAGCCTGGTAAGTTGACTTGAAGTTCCATCTCCGAGCTTGCAACTAAGAGTTTCAAAGGCACTGTCGCCCTCCGTGAAATTCGTCGCTACCAGAAGTCCACCGAGCTCCTCATCCGAAAGTTGCCTTTCCAGCGATTGGTTCGTGAGATTGCTCAAGACTTCAAGTCCGACTTGCGCTTCCAGTCCTCTGCCATCGGTGCTTTGCAAGAGTCAGTTGAGGCATACCTTGTCTCGCTCTTCGAAGATACCAACTTGTGCGCCATCCATGCCAAGCGTGTCACCATCCAGAGCAAAGATATCCAGCTCGCTCGCCGCCTCCGTGGTGAACGATCTTAGATAATGTTGTCTTCGACATGGTCATCCGCTCTCTCGGAATAAACTCAACTGCAAGCGACAGGCATATGGGGAGATCTGGATGATCATTACTGGGGATGGTTGGTTGCTCATGATTCTCACACGGCGATGGAACGGTTTCTCTCATGCTTTAGCTTTCTAGCTCGTCATCATACTCATGGGCTTATGGGAGGAAATTGGCGTCCTTGCGGTGTACATTACCAGACATGACTTTGATCTGGATGCAGGACAGACCTGCAAAGTGATTTTTTAGACGCTGAATACAACCACGTCTTTGTTCAATGATCTTCTCTTACGTGGTCTCCTTGGGCGGGTTCAAGTGTTCATGATACACTAACCCCTCGGTCGCAGAACCCTTGGGCACCCTCGCTCCCTATTCTTGGACCTTGCCTAGAATTTCTTTCACCTTTTCAGTCAGTGTCGATCCAGCACAGACAACGGTTGAGTTGAAACACCGTCCGGGTACGAAGTTCTTAGTAGTGTATTTGGCTGTTCAATTGTTTGGGAGTCATGACTCTCCATCGAGTCCGTGTATAGTCGAGTAGTATTTACTACACGGGGAACTCATATCAAGCCTAAGTGGATCACTTGCTGGTTCAGATGCGTAAAACGTCCGGACACCTCCGCCGGTGTTCTGCAACAAAGAAAAAATCATGCATTGGTCCACTGACAAGAAGTCGTTCTATCCCCACAGTCCATCCTCTTTCGTATGAGACACAATATAGCATAAGATACTACTGCCAATGTTCAGTCGAGCTGGAAGTTTGAGGGCTGTGTTGAAGCCTCAAAAGGTCCGAATTTCTAGCCTTGGCAGACGCTGCGAGTCTTCATCCAAACCCGACAACACCATCGCACCCCACAATGGAAGAACGGACGCCCAGCGAAGAACTCATCTTCGCAATGGCGCCCAGTCAGATTCACAGCGTAAAGCAGATGCAGTTGAGATGCCCTCCTTGTTATGGCATCAACGCCTTGGAGCACTCTCCGGCTTTTTTGCCTGGTACGACCGGACACAGAGCCAGAATCCCTACTGGACTCAACTATTCAGCTCGCTCCTAGTATTCTTCATTGGCGACCAGCTAGCACAGGGCGTTGGCGGCGAGCCTTACGATGGCAAGCGAACTCTAAGACATCTTGCGATCGGGGCATCTATCAGTCTACCGGGATACAAATGGTAAGCCTGCAAGAGAGCACAGTCCTCTAGGTTTCTGGAATCTGACAAGGTTGAAAACAGGTTCATCTTTCTCGGGAACCACTTCAATTACGCCTCGAAGCTTCTCTCCATAGCCACGAAGGTCATCGTGCAGCAAGCGGTCTTCACGCCGGTCTTCAATGTCTACTTCTTCGGGATGCAAGCCCTACTCTCTGGAGACGGCATACGCGGTATTGCTGCAAGAACACGGAGCGCGGTCCCCGAGAGCATTGTCAACTCGCTCAAACTGTGGCCGGCGGTGACGGCGTTCAGCTTCACCTTCATTCAACCCCAGTACCGCTTCCTGTTTTCTGGGGGGTTTGCAACGTTGTGGCAGACTTATCTGAGCTATTTGAATAGGCGCGAGGAGGTCAGGGCGGGTGGACAAACTGAGGAGTCGATATTGATAAGGCGATGATGAGCGCATAACGAATAGGGTCAGGAAGCCTTCAGACCCCTGTGCCAGCCAGGCCCACAGCAATTCGAAACCAAAGATTCTTTCTCGGTGGAATACAGTAGCACTGGATCAAGTCGAATAACGACTTTATCGTTTGTATAGTTGCAGGATGGAGACACCGACCGGAGGTTTCTACGTGTAGAATTTGAAGATGTGCATCTTACCCTGCCTTCGAACCATAGAAATAGATCACCGAAGTCCCATGGCGTTGTTTCATGGAATGTGGTGCACTACCACCTACATCGTCTCTAGCTTACATTATTGAGTAAAAGGAGCCTGCCCACCATCCAGGATGTTCGTTGATTGTGCAGGTTGGGATTTTTGAGGGCGCACGGCTTCTTGGAGAGTTCTTCATCTTCATCGGTCCAGTCTTGGCGGATCCGGTCTTTCCCAACCTTGAATCTAGCATCCGCACCAGAGGTTTTGTTCTTCTGTCTCGTAGAAATCGGGGATACACATAACTGAGACTGTGGTTCGTCCGCCGTGCTTGAGTCTGCAGTGCTACTAATAAGTTATCAACATAGAATCGAGTTTAAAATGGGCATTCAAGTGCTGTTCAGGCGTGAAGAGAGCAACACTCCTGGATACAGTCGAGATCTGTTGTGAGTACGTTCAACGCTAGTCTAAGCCAGTACAGTACCACCAGGGTTCATCTCCCTAGTTTACTCGCTCTAATGCTTCCCAAAGGCACTTTCACTCCTATCTCTACGCAGCCCACAAGAAAGACAATCAATCTACCGCCTTCTTCTCTCTAACCTCCCTCTCCTTCTCCTGTATCCACTCACACCCGGCCAAAAACTCGCAGCGCGTACACTTGGCATTGACCTCCTGGATATCCACGCCCCGGGTTTTTCTCTCGCCTCTCCACCACGCCATTTCGTCGGCGATGTAATTTGAGAGGTCAGAAGGAGAGTAGGTGAAGAATTTGTTGCCGAGGTGCGTGTGCGTGGCGGGGTGGATGTAGGTCGCTGTTAGGAGGGGAGAGAGACGGGTGGGGAGATCAGTCTCGCGGTGTGGCGGAGTGGGGAGAGAGGAGGAGGGTTTCGGGTCGAGGAGTAATGTCTCTTGCAATTGGGAGACCATGAACCTCCAGAGGGACTGGATAGTGTTGTGTTTGAGGAGTATGTCAATCGAATCTTGGCTTGAGGCTGGAACATCGCCTGCGCGGTTGGCAGTATCCTCAGATTGCGATTGAGAGGAGATGGCGTCGAAGAACTGCTCATTCAGACTTCCTACTTGGGCGATGAAAGAATCGGAGAACTGGACTGTTGGGTCGAAGTTGTAGCGTTCGGCGAAGCTGGTAAGAGGTACCTTGTCTTGGGCAAGGGACTCAAGCAAGGAATAGTAGAGCTGTAACTGTATTTCCGTGGGACGGGCTGCTAGGGTCGAGGGCAGCGATTTGACACTTCGGGTCTTTATGTCGGTGATGTAAATCTTCTTGTCCTCCAATTTGCGGTCCTGTTGCTTGTTGCTGACAGGCTGAGGAACTGAAGGTGGCTCCATGCTCTTTTCTATGCCTGTGCCTAGCTGGCTGAAGGTCTTGCCATTTCCGCCAGTAGATGATAGCAGGTAGTCAGTTATGCTTTTTTGGTTCTCAGGTAACTCATTCGGTACTTCTCGTTCCCTGGCTAGCCGTTGAGCCTCCCGCTCTGCAAACGCAGGGTCCGGACACTCGTAGCTCAACTCATCGACGACTCCATTGACAATTTCTCCATCAACCACACCCCACACCTCGAGCTCGCGCGTTTTGCCTGTCTCCCGCAGCGTCCGAAGGCCCTGTATGATGTTCCAGATCCTGAGCCCCCAACTATCTTCCTTGGTGGTGATTGACACTGGCACCGTTGTGTGAACCTCATCCTCCAGTTTCTTATGCACCTTCGTCCCTTGCCTCATTGCAGGAGTGGCGCGCTTCTTACCGTGCTTTGAGAGCGTGTAGAAATACTGTAGCTCGCACCAAGCTGGACTGACTAGATCTGTCACGCTGAGCGCTTTCTTGGGTTTGGTGCGAAAGCGCTCAATGGGTGAGCGAGTGTCGGGCTTTGAAGGATCGGATTGTCCCTCGACGGGCGGAGAACGCTCGCGTTCAGCTCTCTTTTCTTGAGCCACAGAGTCGACTAGGCGCTGGTCAGCAAGTCAGTGCTGAAACCATCATACTTTCAGTGAAAGACGTGCATTTACCCGTCGTGGTTGTGCCAACGTTGCGTGGTGTTTGATCCTCCACTGTAATATGAGGGGCGACTTCGGTCTGTGGTTGCTGATGCACCCATGGAGGAGCCCATAACTCTTTTCCCAATGTCTTTGGAAGACGAACGCCCCTTGGATCTTCATAATCTTCGATATCTGTCAATTCTAACGGCTCATCTGCGGTGGTGTTCACTGGTGTGATGTTTGCGAGGAGCCCATTGATGATCTCTTGCTCGTCTAAGGTGAAGTCGCCATAATCGCTTGCATCGCTATGCGTACCGTAGACTGACTGCGAATTCTGTGACATGGTGGAAAATGGTCCACGAGGCGAATCGCTAGCTGCTGCAGTCGTTGCAAGAATGGAAGCCGTCATGACATACTAGCTCGCCTCGACCCAGCTGGAAAGTGAGGATGTAGATATTCTGGTGCGCAGACACCATCGTGTATGGCGGAGATACCATGACTGACAGTCGATCCTCAAAATTAATCCTCGTAATGTGTTACGCAAGTTAGGCAGCTGTGGAGGTTTGTTCGAGGAACAGGCTCAATGTGGGGGGACTTTAGTGCTCGGTCGCCTGGGGTGGAAGCTTATACTACACCTGTCGTGGGTACAAAACATATGTATCTCAGCCTACTGCATAACCATCTACAAATTGAGGCAGGACGTGTTGGGAAACTCAAGCACCTTGCCTTTCGAATCAGGACCCTCTGCCCAAGAACGGAATAGTGCTTGTACACGCCAGGAAAACAAAAGGTTTCTTCGTCGACAAGTATTGCTCAGTAGGGATATGCGCAGTTCTCGTCTTCTTTACTCAAATCTAAACCTCTTTCCACCTGTTCCTTATGCTTCTGATCCAAATACTCGAGGAGCACATCCTGATACCTTTCCCTTCCCTTGTACCTCGATACATCCTCTCCCCAACTCCTCACTGCGCTCGCTAGCCTTCCAGGCACATAGTCTTCTTCAGCAATCTCTGTGATTGGATGGAAATAGGTCCTGATCGTGAATACCACGCCCCCAGACTTTGGTAGACGGCGAAGAGACTGTCGCTCAGAACGGAAGAAGTGATGCTCAATCGCCTTGTTCTTTTCGGCCGTACTCCAAGCAACTTTAGGGCTGTCTTCCGAGCCGATGGAATGACTCCAGGCAAGATCATCATCCACCTGAAGGAAGTAATTGTTCCTCAGCACAGGATCTTCAGGCTTGACCCTTCGGAAGAAATTCATCATGCCTTTCTCCAGCTTCTCACGAAACTGTGGTACGTCACCTGAGGTGTGGATCTCAGACAGCGGCATGCCAAATTTGTCCTCCAACCGCCAGAATCCGGCAAGAAGAATGGCACCTGCAAGAAGATAGTATTGTCCATCGGGTCTTTCAAACATGATGGCGAGGTCGTCTTGAACCACACGAGCAGCCATTTGCATTGGATCTTCCTTCAGCGGCCTCTCAACAACATTTAAGCTTTCACCAGACCATAAATTATCCATTCCAACATCTGTTCTTCTGTACAAATTTGGATACCTAGCTGGCAAATACTTCACAAGCTCTTCGAGAAGTTCAACAGCACCATCATATGCCTCAGGCGCCGTCTTGCAGCATTTCTCACCGCGCTCTGCGATGCGACGGGCCTTGTCGGAGTGAAAACGGGGGTAGTGATTATCCAGCTCAATCCACTCCGACCAGGATGGCAGGGAGCGGAGGCCCATGGTGACAAAGTATTTAGGGCCGTGACGAAAAGGGCGGTAGGGGAGTGGTTTCGTAGTCTCGATCGACCAATCTGGATAGGGCTCTGGCACGGGGGTGACAAAGGAAGATGGTGTCCATACTCCTGGTTCGCGTGTGGCGGGTTTGAGTTTGGAAGGTGTTGATGACGGACGTGCCTTTTCTAGTGACGGCGTAGAGGGACGCGAGGGCAGGCGAGAAAGTCGGCGGCGGGCAACGAGGTTAGTTATTATCCAGACGCAGACAGCGACAAGGAGAAGGCTATAAAAGGCTTCTTTTAAATGAGGATGCGAAGCAAGATCCTTGAGCTGCTTGGAGAGTTGATGGTACGAAAGACTTGTGCTACCCGATGGGCGACCCTTCGAACCATTGCTGTGGGGTGAGTATGTGTCTATTGCATGCTTGACGGCATTTTGAAGCCATTCATGGCAGGCCGTCATCTTTGAGAAAATCGACATTCTGCCCGATACGCGACAAGACCGTTCAAAATGTAGAGTGTTGTTGAATGTCAAAACATTGTAAGCGACACATTTGTTGGAAAAGTGCAATAGATGGTTGCTCGAGCGTGCTGTTGCCCAATCCGTCCTTTGCATGCTATTGAGCAGCAATTGGTTCGTGAGACTAGAAAGCGGGTGCGGGGGATATGATCAATCCCTGGCTTATCTCGACGCAATTTGCCAAATCTGTTCAAATGCTTGGTCAGGGTAAATGCGCCAATCGTGGTTCCAGACATTCGTGGATGGATTTTCCCTTTCGAGCGATAGCGTCGTCCTTATAACCGGGTACTCCATGATCGGTGGGAAGTCCAGTATTGCATTGTTGCAGTATGCCGCCCCTGCAAGTGTCGTCCGATATCGTGGATAGTTCCGTCACAACAGTCCTCACCGGCGCCGGAGTAGGCAATATTCGCCCCACTGACGCTGATACTTTTCTGGAATGATAGGAAGATTTGGGATCCAGATTGTTCTCGCAAGAAGGCTAGTCTTTGATGCGTCGAGAAATGGTGCGCAAGAGATCTTCTTCCAGGTCTTATCATCCGTGAGATAATGTGGTTCCAACTGCGTTGACTGCGAGTTTGGCATATACGAGTCCACCAGGTAGGTACAGTGTGCTATGTCGACCTTGTGAAAGTCAGTAGAGATGCGTAGCAAGGACATGACTCCTCACATATTTACCCGGATCCTCCTCGTTCAGATCATTCATACCAGCTGGAATCAGCCATGTCCCGGCGAAGACGCCAAAACCTGTCTTGGCCTCGTTGAACTCACCCGGTAATAGACCAGAGAAATCGCTTTTGATGAATTTCGCCCGCGTTCCGTTGGGAAGAAAGTGTGATGAAGGGAATCGATACCATTCTTTACCAAGGCATACAGTCTCACCGGGCCTTGCCATTCCCGGAGCTTCAAGCGCTCGATATACCTCCAGAGGTGCATGATACGCGGTAATCGTTCCAATTGTCCGAAGTAGCCCAACGCTCAGAGAGAAAATGACAGTAGCAAGCTTGACCTGCACCGGAATCTTTCCTACCAGCTCCCTCGGATTTGCTGACTCTAAGAAGGTTAAGATCATGTGGAAAGCAATGGAAGCGTTCAGTGCTAGAAAAGGATAGGCAGGGTACATGAAACGTTCCTCTTTGTGTGGTTGTAAGGTGAAGATAGCCATCCAGATATAGAAGGGCGTGATCATGATGGCGGTCCTAAGCAAGGTCTGTTTGGTTGTCGCTTGAGAGCGGAAAGCATACTGCAAGAACAGCAATGGCCCCATAGCAATGGCGAGCAGATACCACAGATTGAAGTTCAGCAGCAAGTTACGCGAGTAGAAATGCCATGATTCGGTTCCAAAAATGTTCGGGCCTCGATTGCTTCCGCTGAGCATATTGTACAGCATAAGCCTCACAGGCACAACAGTAAAGTCATGGTAGAAGAAAATGTCCACCGCGGTTTGTAAGGCCTGCTGTTGTAAGTCAAGAGCTAGTAATCTAGAGCAATGACATACCAAAGCGATTAAAGATCGAACGGTGCCGTCGAGAACTCTCCTGAAGGTATCGTAACTTTGGCCTGTAAATAGACAGAAAACGACCTCTTCGAAGACGAATGGGACCACCAAGATGCCAGAAAAGGGCCAACCAACAACAGCACCGATACCAAACCACATGATCCCTTGAGCTGTCTTTGGTCCACTTCGCCAGTTCATGAACGCAGCCAGGCCCAGATTTGAGGTGTACATTGCAAAGGTCGAAGGAAGATAAGCAACAGAGGCATAAAATATACCAGGACTGAAGGCAACGATCATCAAATAAATGATGCCAATTCTTGGTTTCAGTGTACGGGAGATGACGGAGAACAGGCGCGTTTCCGTAGCAGCACAGACGATGGCCAACAGAATCCGAAGAAAGTAGAACTCAAAGCTCTTTGACCTGCCCAGGAGGTATCCCAGTTTAGCAGGAATGGCATGGACGACAATGTAGAACCAACTCCGAAGGGCAAACTCAGGAGAGTACTCCCATGTCTGTAACCCATACCCGTGGTTAAGATAATGTAAGGGCTCCCAATAATTGAACACCTCATCGCAATCCTGAATAGGTGCATAAGCTGCAGCGAGAACGTGAGATAGCAGGCAGAGGTAGAATGCGACATTTAGTGGCAAATGGATCTGAGGTGGAGGAGCTCGAGGCTCTGCCCTGGTAGTCCTGAATAGGGGTTAGCTGGCAATTGGGAGGCATTAGTAGACAAACACTACAGACTTTGCATTGAACGAGACATTCTTCTTCCCAATGGATTTCTCAGGCGGCATGGAAGACTCCGGTTTCACGCTTCTTCCGGCCATAACAATGTGTGATGGTCACTGTTATTCAATGGGGTTTCGGGTGTGACAAAAATGGTGATGCCGGCAAGAAGATGAGAAGCTGAAAAGTTGAGCAAGGTAGCAGGGTTCCAGCAGAGCCAATCGGAGACGAGCGTTTCTCCGCAACAACCATTGCAGCTGTTGTTCTTCCTTTCCCACGCCATCCAGGCTGAGCATCAGAATACGAGTCCATACACACAAGCTACGTTCGTACACGAGATGTGACTGCATGCCCTGTTCAACCTACAAACCAATGGCTAACCTGAACCGTGTACCTCCTGTCGCCGACCAAGCAGATGCAGACTCGACCGCGACGACATGAACTCTACGAATCTGGTCAATCCTGGTATTCTCCGCTTTATACGAAGACTGCCTTCACGGCATGTTTGGTCCGACACGTCTGTATAGGTCCCAGATGTCGAGTTCTGGATGCTGTCGTGGACGGCGAATATCGATATTCCCTTCATGAGCACCTATCGCGATAAGTCACGACGAATCGCACATTTATCACCCATGCGCACTATACTTCCTTCACTTTTGTGGTTGCCGTGTCTGGGAGCTGTGGAAGGGGTTACGGGCAAGAGGTAAGCACATATGGGCGGCTGCCCGCTTGTGGCAGTGGCGTTGCAGGACCAGTGCAAGGAGCCCTGGGGGAAACCTCTGCTGCAGTAGGTACCAGTTGCGTGCGCAGTTGAAGCCATTCTTGAATGTTCTTGATCCGCTGGGCTCTGATCCGTGCTCACCGTCGTCCCTTTGTGAAAGTCCTCCTGCTCAATGCGACGTTCGAGGAGACGTAATAAGTAGAATTGCCGAAGAATGGCGCGGACAGTGGTTCCGATGTCCAACAGGTGAAGAGTTCTTATCAGTGCCGAGTCGTCAGCCGCCAAAGACACATACGCCGTTTCGTGGTGCTGTCGAACCATGGTACAAGCCTCACTAAGCTGTTCCAAAGGCCTGGGCCCTAGCAATTGCAAAGAAAAAGCCGGTTCAAGAATCCTCTTTGTTCTCATCCCTCTCGTCAATTCTTTTGGATAGGGCGCGGATGATTCCGTCGGGCTCAACTATTTTGTGTATTGGATATACCTTAAAAGTGGTTCGGAAAATGCTTAACCCTTTTTCAGCCTTTGGATTCCATCGTCGCGGTCGCTTTGCTCTTCACGGACATGCCGGGTGCAACCTCTTTCCCTCGAACGCGGCCGCTTTCTTGTATAGTTCAACGTCCGGCGGTCCTTCGATTCAATTGTTCCAGCACTGGCCATGTACCATCATTCCCTAGCCCATTTCCCATCCTATTTATTGTGACACTGATTCCAATTCCTCTTCTCACCCTCATGACTATATTTAGTTTTTTCATGGCATCGGAACAACAATTGTTGCAATAGGTCGTAGGCTGGCTTGGGTGTTTTGGCATGAGCAGCTGGTGAGGCAGCTCAGGTAGGCATCTGTAAGGTGTGGTGTCCGGAGGGGGTTCAAAAGGATAGGGTGTAGGGGCTAAGAAAGGAATGCATAACTGGCGGGAAAGAAGATGTCAGGGAATTGTGAGGCTCCTTGAGAAGAGCGCATAATGGATATCGAGTGATGGATGGGAGAAGGACATACGCATAGTACTAAGTAAGATACTCCGTCAGAGTTACTGCTGGGCCCATGGTGAAGGTGGTGTGAATGGATCCACAGCAGCAACCACGATCCCCTGCTTCTGCTCGCCAAACATCTTCCCCAGCACCCTCCTCCGCCTCCGCCGCCTCTTCTTCTTCCTCCTCCGCCGCCTCTTCTTCCTCCTCCTCCTCAGCGCTGTCAGCACCAGCACCAGCACCAGCACCAGCCAGCCTACGACCTATTGCAACAATTGTTGTTCCGATGCCATGAAAAAACTAAATATAGTCA
>QQTW01002008.1_pt1 | contig 14599 bp, 19 predicted proteins | sample 1904831 | NCBI WGS metagenome assembly QQTW01 (sample SAMN09435610, study PRJNA476489) | Subsurface metagenome, whole genome shotgun sequencing project. | reverse complement strand
GAGGCGAAAGAAAGCCAAATTGGTAAGAGTAGAGAAGATGAACAAGAAACGGAGATCCCTTTGCCTTTCCCAGGGACAATTCTCGCACCGCCCGCGTATGGATCTCATTTTTCATCGACCGATTCACTTGGTTCAGCTGACTGGATCGCCTCTTTGGTTCGTGTTTCTTCTACGCACACACACACACACACACACACACACACACACACACACACGTACATTGCCCGGGCGTCCATCTGTTTAATGGAGAACGAAAGGAAAGGAAAGAAAGGAGTCGAGGAGTTGAAGAGGGTACGTCGGTTCATGGACAGCTCCTGGGACGATTGCCCTCGGTGTTATTTCCGCAGCAGATGGTGCTACGGTATTATATTCGCTAGCATTGTTCTGCGATGTGCTTGTGATCTGATGGTGATTCCCCCCCTGGCATACAGTCATTGCGTATGGTTTGTTTGTATGTTCGTTCGTTGCTGCCTGTCAAGTTCTACCCGCATATATACCTCTGGTCGGCATCTTTGCTTCGTTCGTTGTCTTTCTTTGCGTTGCTGTCGTTCACTCGGTTCGTCAATGTCACCATGCTCAACGACAGTGGCTCCTTCCTCAGGACCTCCCTTCCTCCATCCTCTCTTTCCTTCCCTTTCTCCTACTACTCTAATGCATCATTCGTGCTTTCTTTGCTGTAATCAATCACATCATCCTTCTGGCGTCGGGGCTATTTCTTTGCTTATCAGACGGGAAAGGGAAAGGGAAAGGCAAAAGGATCTCCATTTCTTGTTCATCTTCTCTACTCTTACCAATTTGGCTTTCTTTCGCCTCCCCTGCCTCTGTCCTCTCCGGTCACTACTAAAAGGACTGGCCTGGACTGCGGTAGGACGGGTTGTACAACTTATTATTACATGCTGTATTTTACATCTTTGGACTGGACTGGGTAGCTACAGGACGGATGGGTGGCTATATATTCCAAAGACAGAGCGAGAGAACGTATTATATTATACTCGCTCCATAACTGGTTCACGTCTTGCAAAGACAGACATCCATTCAGACCAATCGTCGATGATCTTTAGTGACCAACAAAGCATGATCCATCGATGTGATGTGTCGCTACCACATTGCGAAGATGGTTAAGACGATCTTCTTCGTCGTAAGTGCGATGAGGGATACTGTATCATCATCATCATCATCATCAGTGTGATGAATGTTAGTTAGTTAGGTATTCCTCTCGATAAGAACGATGAAGACTTTGTTGCATGGGCGTGGTATGCATCGTCGTCACAAGCGTTATGGATGAATGAATGGATGGATAGATGGATGCAATCCCTAGAAATGATGGATTGAAAATTCATCCATACCTCTCGTTGCTTAACCAAGGAATGCCAGCGCAACGGCGTGGCCATGACAAAAATGGCCCGATCAATTGATTTGATGGCAGGCAAGAAAGGAAGCAAGGAAGCAACTGAAAGCGAATTTGGAGTTTCGCACGCCGCCTTACCTCCGAGGAAAAAATCGATCCATTATCTTCTAAATAAAAATATGCGGCAAGGGTGGATTGATGTTCGTCAAGCGGGCGAGTTTTGTTGATGATACCTATTATAACTGATATTAGTTAAAGTAGATGTTAGTTTATTTAAGCAATCAGAAAATAGTATGATCAAGAAGCCTCAAATAACATAGACATATGAATAGATTTCTGCCCATGCTACTTCAGAATTAAATTTAATTGATCTTAGCTCGATTGGTGGTTAAATGAATGATTATTTGATTAGATCCAATATCAATAAACGCCTCCCCTCTAACTAAACATCCCGTAATATATGACCTCTATTCATTGAATTGGTCGAAAGTGTAATAGATAGATAGAGCTCGTCTTGAATCTCGACTGCTTTTGACTAATGAGACCGAACAAGTAGAGCTCGAAGGTGGCGGATGCATCTCCATCTCCATCTCATGAAATATGGATCCGTCATGTTTTGCGATGATGATGATTCCTGAAACTTGCTGTAGGTTCTAGTGAATCTCGTGAATGGTGAGTGAGCAGAACGCAATCGTCAGGACAGTTGCTCTTGGTCTGTGTGGTAAACGAGAGAGTTTTTCGCTGGCTGGTTTGAACTGTTGATAACGACCCTGTGTTCGGTTTTTGGAAGCTGCGGATCGGTCCCAGTGTTTGCTCGCGCTTGAGGTGGTTCATCAATTATAGGAAGAGTGCTGGATTGTATCTCGTTGGAACCGGAACGACTTTGATAGTCAACTTGAGATATCTGAAGGAGGCGGCAACGTGGGACTTCGTGGACAAGCGGGATATGCTACCTTCATGCATTGAGGGTCGCTCCAAGTCTTGTGAGGGCACGGTCTATCAGGAGCATTTGATTCGTCTCTGGTAATCCATACCAGCTGGTTGTTGGTGGTTGTTTGCTGCATCTTGGCTGGTCCGTTCCTACTCTTGCGGGGATGCCAGTAATCGGCGTACGACTCCTGAGACGCACTATGTTTGGACAACCTCGATGGCCCGAAATTATCGCTCCATCCTCCATTCCCACCGGTTTTCTGGTCTGTGTCGAAGGGAGATCGCCTGGACCCCGCGTTTTCTCCCTTGGGAGTCGATTCGGTCGATCGAATCGATGAGATGGCTTGGAAGGATCCCGATGGAGTAGTTGAGCGGACTCTCGACTCCCTCCAGCGGGAGGCTTGTCCGATCCCAACAATGTTCTGCTACGAAGCTGCCTGGGCCAGTTCGTAGGAACGGCGGACTGCAAAGCGGCTTGGAGACATCGCCACGGTGCACATTTCAACCGATGTAAACCGGCAAACGACTCTCCCAGTACTTTGCCGGCACAGTGGGTGGTGCAGGCTGAACCATATCCCGGCCGTGCATCATCCAATGACATCTCCACCAACAGAAGGCTCGAAACATCAGCATGAACCACGCCTCGTGTATGATCTCGTCCGAACCGGTATATCCCCGTTGACGCATATCTTTGACGATGGAGGGGAGGTAGTCGAAGTAACAATGCATGCCTTCGGCGATCCAGTTGCGGAGACCGTAGTGGTTCCGTGCCGGACCGCCAGCATCGTCGTCGCCTCGAATCCGTGCCCAGGCGTCGCCCCAGTAGTTGACAGCTTGAGTGAGATGGCTTGCAACGAGGTCCATGTATCGCAGGGGTGGCACGTCGACAGTGGCAGGAGAGGATGATGAGGCGGCGGTGGCGCTGCTCGAGAGCTGGTCGCTGATGCTGGGTGCACCCATGGTAGCGGATGGTCGACGATGTCCACATCTCAAGTCGACGAAGTATAGGGAGGCTTCCTCCCAGCAATCCTGCACGCGGTCCAGGAACTCGATCGATCGACCGTTGGCTCGTTCGTTGGCCTTTACTTCATCTTCCCACATCTCGTTGCTCGCTTTCAAGGCCTCATACTGTTCCAGCACCCAGTCCACCCGAGCCGAGACCTGGCCTCTTCGTTCTTCCCGGTATTCCCGCAGGCGATGATGGAACACCACAAAACCTTCCGTGTGACAGGTCAAGCCGACGCTGTACTCGGAGGGAATTGGCAGCCGGATCACACCACTACCCCGCAACCGCATCATGGGCGACGCCATGGGGATAATGTCGGAGAAGCCAAAGGTGACGCGGGGTGACAGCCCACGTACGTCTTGGATTGTCTTGGACGCTTCGCCAGACGGGTCCAATGAGTCCATGCTCGCCAGCACCTCCTCGATGGTTCCAATGCGAAAGTCCGGCACGTCGAGCTGGCGGGATCTTAATAGAATCCCGAATCCCAGCGCATCGGCTCTACGGACGGGGATGTATAGCTCCTCGGGCACCGCATCGGGGTCCACCGCTGCCTTCTCGTCGAGCGGGGACAACGATGACTGCAATTGGGGGCCCGATTGCAGATACTGCACCACAATGCCAACCGACCGCGCCACCGTCGATGTCAACACGTGTCCGTTCCCCTCGGCCCGTAGCACCCCGTCCTCGGGCCGGAAGTCGGTCCAGATCATCCCCAGACGGCGGGCGAGCACGGCCAGGTCCGACACGTTGATCGTTGCGTGCGGCCGCACCATGTCGGGTGACATGAAGTCCCAAGACCGCTCACGGTATGTCAGCGCTGGTCCCACCCGCTGTTGGGGACCGGTAAAAGGATGGCCATGCGAGTCTTGATACACCCCGTGCTGGTCCAGCAGGTACTCGTGTTGGTGTAGGCTGGCGAGGAAATGCAGCCAACAGACATGCTCATCGTTGGGCTTCGGGAACAGTGATGATGTGACCATCGTGCTAACCTTCGACTCGTGCGAGCCCATGATCCACACTCCACTATTGACCCACAGACCCAACCTGATCGGCTCGTACGTGCCATGATTGTATTGGTTACGAATCACGAACGGTTCTAGGTAGATATCCGGCGTGGTGAACAAGATCTCGAATCGAAATTGGCTCCAGCGCCAGCGCAATCGTGTCCGCTTGGCCCACGGGCCCATGACCGACGGCTGACATCGTCGAAGGCCGTCTGCGGTGGCGAAATACTGACCTAGCAGCTGCCCCGTCGTAACAACCAGCGAGCACAGCGCCAAGATCAACGCCGTGAGGGCCAAATATGTTTCAGCCTTGTTACCATGTTCGGCCATCTTGGGCTCATGAACACCGCTATGACCTGTACGCTGAGAACGGTCAATAGAGAGAAAAGAAGGTGAGCACGAGGACCACTTATCTATCTGTCCTCGACATTGCCCATCACCCTGAAAAGCGGCTCTGCCACCGCCTCGTTGCAGGCGCTAACCCGCATCGTGGTCATGCACGTTGACCGACTCGTACGACATACCGTGAGGTGAGCCGAGCCCTGGTTGGACCGAACAGAGGTCGAAGAAACAAAACACCCCCGACTCGACCCGCCGAGGCTGAAGCGCGATCCGCGGTTTCGGCTGGATGCAGGTTGGTGCTTCCCCCCGCTCGTTCCACGGATCCAATGGCGCAATGGCGCTCGAGAAGTGATCTCCGATTGGGGCCGCTCCGATCCTCCCGAAAGTCTGAAGAAAATTGAAATCTGTCAACGACGCAGCCTGGGAAACTCTCGACAAGCAACAGCTGCTTGTCGGTGGATGAAATAAAGTTGGCTTGACGATGGGCTCGTCTCCAAGGGCTTTCTTGGAGTGGATCGAGTAGTTTCTGATATGACATCGAAAGTGGCGTCTGAATGTGCCCGGTGAATCGAGCTGAAGAGATGTGGACATTGCAAAGACAGGGCGCAATGACTGGTGAAAGGTTAAAGGTAGAACGAGGGCAACGCTGAGCAGATATGCGAAGGCCTTCACAATGGTTCAAACACACGAAACAACGAAGGTGCTTCAACGAGTAGGGATATCATCGCGCTCGCAAATGGATTGGTCAAACGCTAAACGTAACGTCTGCAAAAGCGCCAAAGATTGACAGACTGAGTGCATGCTAGACCAATGCTTCGACCGCTGAAAGGAAAATAAACCACATGGCAAGCAGCAGGAGCTTTGAATGAAAACCCCGTTCCCGACCAAGATGATCCAGGAACGCCGAGGGAATTATAAGACAATACAATCCATCGACATGGAATGATCGATCAGAAACCGGTATCAAGGAACGAACATGAAGAAGAAAAAAGAGGAGTCTGTCCTCCGAAAGATGGCGGTTTTTGCTCGTCGTAGCAGAGAACATGCCAGGTGGGGGTATATCAAACAACCATTCGTCTTTTGTAGAGAGGGCCAAGAGGCGAGGGCGGTCCGTTACCATCCGACTATCCTGTCCTCCGTCGAGTCTCGAAATCGTTAGAAGTCTGCCGGGGTGCTGTTGGCGAAGATGTAGCTCTTCGGCTTGGTCGCCGCGGGTCGGAACTGCGAGATCGTGTGCGCCTTGGTCTTGCGGTTGTCTGAGGTCGCCGTCGTGACAAAGCGGTCACTGCGGCCATCACCGACGTCCACGAGGCCATCTCGCTGCGTCGATGGGTTGGTGTCGATGCCGCCCAAGTGATCTGCTGGGCCGAGGTCTCCACCGGCGCGCGGCATCACGTAGAGGGGCTGTGGCATCTGGATCGGTCCGGCGAACGTCGCCAGATGAGGCGAGAAGATGGGATCGTCCGTCGCGGCCGACAGCTGGCTCATCGACAGCGGATCCTCGGGCCCGATCGGCGAACGATCCAACACGTCCCAGACCGGGCCATAGCCGGGCCAGAGGGCATCGTGGGGCGTGATCGGCGGCGACGCGAGGCTCGAGGACAGCGGCAGGGACGGGGAGAAGGCCAGGGTGGGCTGGGAATAGGCGTGCCAAGGCCATTCGCTGCCCTCGGCGCCTTCCGACATCCCTGTCTGAAAGCTCTCGTGCTCGGACATCGAGGATGGGGTGGGCGGTGGGGGCTTGCCCCGCAGCGACGCTGATGATGCCTGCACAAACACCGGCCTCGCCGTGGTGCCGGCCGCGTTTCCCGCGGATTTCCTGTTCCCTGCCTGCGCAGCGTCGATCTCTGCCGCCGCCGCCGCGCTGGCCTCGGCGAAGCTGGCCACGTTCAGCGGCGAGCGCTGGTGCGATGCCGGTCGCGCCTTGCGCGCGCGTCCCAAGGCCGGCTTTCGGCCGTACGCCGAGGATGCCGTCCGCGGAGCTGGCGACGAGGGCGTGGCCACGAACACGGTCGACGTGGGGGAGGACGATGGCAGACCCGGACGCGCCGGAGCCGTCAGCGCCGCACGACCCAGCGTGGCGGGTCGCGGGCGCTTACGTCGCGCGGCCAGATCGAGCGTCGTGCTCGCGGGGGACGGCACCCGCACGGACGGGACCTGGGGCACGATGCCGCACGATCCTCCCACGCTGGACACGGTCGAGAGCTGTCGCGATCCCATGGCGACCGCGCCCGCCAGGGAGATGGAGCTGGACGCCGACATGGCATACGACCCGAGTTCCGGTCCCGACGAGGGGTCCTGCGTCGACGGAGACTCGGCCGTGGACGACGACTGGCCCCGTGAAACCTCTTGCGCCGAGAGCGCTCTCAAGTCGCCCGGCTGGATCGAGCTCGTCACTTGCGAAGGGCATGGCGCTGTTTCTCCTAATGGAGACACGGCGTTGGAGGAGACCCAGGCTGCTTGCGTTCCCGCCGGCCAGTTGATCGGAAAGAGCTCCTGACTGGCGCCGGCTGACGTGGCCGGCGTCCCGTTCTCCATCGGCGTCGTGGCGTACAGTTCGGCGTCCCAGGAGGCTTGATGACCGAGGAGGGTGTCATTTTCGCTGCTGGGTGTGGGAAAGGGTCCTCGCTCGGCCGCCGTGACCAGCGCCGCTTCGGCGGCGAGCCACGATTGCATCCAGCTCGCCTCGACCTCCGCCGCCGCTCGGTCCGCCGTGGACATCGGCGCCCTGGGCATGTGAAGGGCATCGGGGTGAACGCCGTCGGCCTCCTCCGGGCCCGTTGGCGGCTCCATCGATGGCCGTTCGACGGCCGGCCCGGCCAGCCACGTGAAGGATGACGCGGCACCTGGAGCCAGCTGCCGATGCCGACGCTGCGCGTCCTCGAGCTTCCGCTGCTGTTTGGCCTTGGCTCGGCGGTTTTGGAACCAGTTCTGCGGAGACACGTTAGCCGTTCTCGTTCTTTCCTGGACCGGTGCCGGGCATCCAGTGTTGGGAGGCACCACTCACCGCCACGCGTGGTAGCGACAGGTTCGTCAGATCGGCCAGTTGACGCTTCGTATGACTGCTGGGCTTGGGATGGGCCTGAAACTGCTGCTCCAGCAGCCAGACCTGCTCCGGGGCGAGGCGTGGGCGGGTGGCCATGTCCTCGAATTCGACCGGGATCTGGATGGGAGCCTCGACCTGGTCTGGGTTGGCCCGTTGGGAGCAGACTCCGTTCGTGCCGGGCTGGTACAGCTGCGGGCACGACCGGTCGGTCTTGCTGGCGGCGGCCACGGAGCTGGAGATGCTCTTGCACGGTGTCTTGCCCTGGACCTTGCCCGTCCCTCCGATTGGTGGCTGATAGTGGACGAAATCCATCCGGATCTCCACCGTGCGATCTCGAGAGAGCAATCGCCGTCACGCAGCGGCCGAGCAATGGCCTGTTGGGGTGAAGAGACGGTCGTTGGGGTCCAGCGTCCAAACAAGGCAATGTCCCTCGACGTGCTGGGAGATGCAAATATTTCCGGATCTTGAGGTGAAGTCGTTCCAGATGGCTTCCCAATGGAAGGATCTGACCCTGGGTAGGACCCCGAATGGATTCGACTCAATGCCCAACAGGCCGTCGAAAGTCCATTCCGTCGATATGGGTCCTATTGATGTCGAGCAGGAGAGATCTCAGATGAGCGAGGCCAGCCCTTGGTGGTCCACCAGGACAGCGACGATAACAACGTCAACGAGGACAGTAGGTGACGGGATAGTGGACGGAGTCACAAGCGGTCGCCAACTAACGTCGACGGTGGAACGAACGATGGAAGTCAATGCCAACAACACTCCGTGGCTTGCTTGACAGCGTCGGAGAGAGGAGGAGAGAGAGCAGCAAGGAGGACGGAGTGTCCGAGGACGACTGAGTTAAAAAGGAGAGTAGGAGGGGCAGCGAGGTGTGCTGTCGAGCGAGCGTGGGGGAATTGGGTGAGTTGAGGACGTGAGGAAGGAGGTGGAGGAGGAAGAAAAGTATGACGAGCAGGAAACGAGGGGCCAACGGGCAACGTCGGACAAGCTTAAGAATAAGACGCCAAGGAGTGATGAGAGATGTAAGAAAACACGACGTGGGCTTCGCTCGGAGATCCTGTACTGTACGCACGCCACGAGTCTTGTACTCGAGGAGTGCTATACTCGAATGCGTACCAGACCGACGTGCACGGGGCAGCCTCGTCCACCCTGGTCAGCCCGGAGCGAGCAAGGGATGATGCTGTACAGATGCTGTAGAGTACAGCTTGCTGTACGAGGCTCGAGGCGAGCTGACCGTCGACGTCGTGGCGGTACGAAGAGGAGGAAAAAAAGGTCCCCAGCAACTGACGACCAGTCGAACGGAGCTCCGCCGTGGTTCGGGGCAGATCAAATCAGATCCTCTCCTCGCTGCCTTTCCCCATGGCCCTCTCTTCCTCGTCCCACAAGCCCGACGGGCCGGAGGAGCGGAGAGAAGAGGAAAGGGGAAAGGCAGAGGAACGGGAGCAACAGCGAAGGGAAGGAAAAGGGACGGGGACCGCGAGATGTTCCCACGGGAAGGCCCAGCCCAAAGCGCGATGCGGCTCTGCTCGAGAGCTTGCGATCCAGCCGTCCGTTGTATGCTTGACCTGGCCGGCCCTGACGTGATGGCCCACGGCCAAGGTACCGTTACCGGGCTGGTAGACCCTTTCCTCTCGGAACCTCATCTGGTGGCGTCCCCCCCTCGGCCATCCCACCTCCCCGCCCAAAGGTGCGATGGTCGACGATTTCATGACCCACCCCAATTAGCCCTACCCTAACGACAGTCCCACCTGTTCTCCCCACTTTTTCGACGTCTCCTCCATTGTCGTCTCTCCTCCCCCTTCCTCTCCCTCTTCCTCGCATCCATCGTGAATCCTCTCCTTTTCCCGCTCTGCTCTCCAGTACCCGCCATCAATGATGATGAGCATCATCGTCCACCACCGGTCGTCGCTTGCGCGCCTGGGCGCGGCTCGCGGCCTGCAACCTGCACCCTGCGTCCTGCGGGCCTGCACGACGTCGTGGATCCCTGTGCTGGGCGCGTGTGCGACCACACCGCACCACACCATACCGGGAGCTTCTGCAAGCGCGGAGGCCAGGCTATCCTGGTTCGCATCTCATGGTGTGCACGGCTCAATTTGTCGAAAAGCAAATCGACGGGAGGAGCGAAACACGATGCCATGCTGGAAGGGATGACCGTTCACGACCAATCGCGGAGCTCGTTGGAGAATTTGTTGCGAGTGGCTCGAGGTTGATGCTAAGGACCCTCATGGACTGGAAAAACACCGTGGAAGAAAAGCGGACGACTCACCATGGGCCACGCCTGGACCAGGATTGAGGCCCAGGGAAATGTGGAACCTTTTCCCTCCTCCCAATGGACCGCCCTGCCCTGGGACCTGTCAGCGGATCGGGGCGCGCTTCGTCGCTTCGTCCCGCCCGCGGTTCGGTCCATCACGCGGTCGATCGGCCGCTAAGGTCGAGCGGCGAACTTAGCGGCCGAGGATGGCGACACCGCGACTGGATGAGATAGAATATCCAGGAGAAACCCGTATGGTTTGTTGGACCACCATTCTCTCCTCGTACGATGGCGCACGCGTACGAGTTTCACGACCAAGCACAGTCTCTGGTGCTCGATTTTCAGCCCCGCACCCCCGGAGAATACCATTTGGCATCAAGACCTTTTAGGCTTTCGGTCAGATGACCGCATGGCGCATCTCATTTTTCTCCTACACCACGCCGTCTGGGGTCCGTTCGAGTTCGTGGCTCGCCAGATCGGAACGGGAACGGAACTGTCGGGTCGAACGCCACGCAGGTTCTAGCCTGGCCGGCGCTTGGCGCCGCCGAACAGCGGCAGCGAAGGACAGCGGGACCATCGGCGGAGAGCCTTGGAACATCCATCACCGGGACACGCGGGACAGCCCAATAGACCCCTCGCTCGTCGAGCGCCGTGGCGTGGTCGAGAGGTTACGCGGCAATCACAGCGGTCCGCGCAATAGCCAAGGGAATTCAAGAGACGTAATAAGGCGAGCAGCGGGTAAGATAGCCCGAACGAGTGGTCTGGTCAAGCACGTTCCGTCTCATTGGATGCTCAGTGGATATTGAGATACTAGGGTCATGTTGGTGCCCCACAGAGGGAACAGCGAGCCAGGCGACACCTGGAGGGACTCCTATCCCATCTTCCGCCGGCTTGGACAGCAGATCGGACCTTGATGGGGGCTTCTGGGCAGCACGAGCGGTCGTCCCACCACGCACAGCCGATCGGGCGTGCTGCTTCCTCATCCTCAACAGATGTCCCGGTAACCTCTTCCATAAGATCCGGTGGAGAACACGAACCGGTCACACCATCTCGCCCGGTGGTGACACTCACGAGATCTGGTCGGCGTATGAGATGAATCAACCGATCGAAACTGGCGACCACGACTGGAACGTCGAATGGAGAAATGCGAGTGCCAGCTTCTACAGGGCGACGACAGCGGGCCACCATCAGCCGTGAGGTTGAGGTGTCCACGACGGAAGCACCGGATTGGAGACTACACAGCTCTTTCCCCCGGACGCCGTATGATCCGGTCGTCAATCTCCCGCTAATGCCCCCCCGGGCGGCCCCCGGGGGCCATCTGGTTCGCCTTCAGCCCACCAGCGAGCGCGTCGACGAGTACAGTACTTTGCCTTTGTACCTTGCAGGGTCACCAAGTGCGGGGCTCGATGCTGGTCGGTCGAAAGCAGCCATCCTGGTTCTCGCCCGAAGCGTTTCGTTGGATGGGCGGACACGAGCCCATCCCGGGTGGATGCGTGCGCCAGCACTGCTGCGGGTCATCGACCCAGAACGAGGGGGGTCGTCTCGTCGTCCCACCGAATCAGCACGCTTGGACCTACTTGGCGGTGCGAGATGATAGGGTAAGGTTGATGACCGTGCGGGTCGTTCCCAGCCGCCAGGATCGCGTGCATGGAGCCGTCGATCTCGTTTCTCGTTCCACGAGCGAGCTTGTCCGAGCCACGAGGGTTTTGTTTTGGTGAGGGGGAGCTGGGCATGGTTTTGAACCGGTTGAGCAGGAGAGGTACTGGATGGGACGACGGTCGACGATGTTTGGGGCTTGATCCGACGAGCCCGCCTTGTGGAATACGCAGGCGGAGAGACTCGAGCAACAACACATCCCACATATCCGGTGCGGAGAATATCAGTCGAGGGTGGCACGACAGACATCCGAATCATCACCACCATCGTTCACGGTGAGCGGCGGACCCTGCGCCTCGTGGCGCGGCTGGCAACGGCCTCGGGCGTTTTCTCGGTGCGTTCATTACACGGCGCCTTCGTGCAAGCAACGTCGATGCCTGCCTTCGCCGACGCAGCCGAAGTCGGATGGAACCAGCCCATCCTGGAACGGGGATGGGCTCATGAGCAGCGGCAACGGCGACGAAAGGGAGGGTCGCACGACGCCGAGCACGAACCGGCCGTTCGTCTACGGTATGGCGTACTCGATGTATTCCCGAGTCTCACCGTCGCGGCCAAACCCACACCCCGTCGTCCTGCACGCCCCGCCCATGCACGCACGGTCTTGGTCCGATCTCGCCTCGACGGAAGAAAGTCCCACACGACGGTGAAGCCTTAACTAGGTACATGACCGACGAATCCCCCGTCGCCGCATGAAGAGGGGATCCAAAGGAGTCGAGGTGCGTTCGGGCTGGCCGGCGGTGCAACCTGGAGCGGCGTATCCGCGCGGGAAAGGAGCGACGATACGAAGGCATCCTCATCGATATGATATGCCCCACGTCCCTACATACCCAGGCCCAGTGACGTCGAGTCGAAGGTGGGGATGGGGGAGGTTGATGTGGGAGTCGACGGCGTGCGCTTAGCCAGCCAATCGAGCCATCACTCGTGTCGGCGCCGAGCACATACGAGCGGGACGAATGCAGCCATACAGGATGCGGCATGCAACTACAGTACGAGTACAGTAGTTCGACATGCGAAGCGGGACTGATCTACCAAGCATTGGACGTGCACGGGAAGCTTCACATGCTAATGGTGTTACTCCGCGGTGAGTTGGCAGCGCCATGGGCCCATCCACGCTCCAATGGAAGGAAAGACGAAGGCCCCAAACGGACCTCACCTGATGCGGGCCCCACCCATTCGTCATGCTCGACCGCCGCTCGTGATGGTGTTTCGAATCTCGACACGCACTCGGCCCGTTTCGGGCTCACGCTCGTGAAGGATGACGCTCCGCAGGTCGGGCACGATCCAATCAGCGCCGGCCGCCTCGACCTGCGACGCCGTATGCGTCGTCGTGACCGCCACCACGGCGCACCCGGCCGCCTTGCCCGCCTGCACCCCGGCCGGCGAATCCTCCAGCACCAGCATGGGTGCGTGTTCGGCCCGTCCCAGCCGGCGTCGGCCGAGCTGGTAGCAGGTGGGGTCGGGCTTGCCGCGGTCGACCTCTTCGGCGACGACGAGACATGGGGGTGGAGGGAGCTTGAGCACCTCGAGCCAGCCGTCGACCAGCGCCCGCGTACCCGAGGTCACCACCGCCCAGGGGACGTCGGCCGCGTTGCAGGCTTCGAGCAGGGCGCGGGCGCCGGGGATCTCTCGCGCGTCCTGGCCGAACTCGATGGGAATGCGACGCTCGATGCGAGCCACGTCTGGAGCAAAGATGTTCCCATCCCCAGTCAGCGATGGATGGGACAGTACTTCGTACGGGTCAATCGGACCCAGGACGAGCATCAAGCTATTTCCCGCTGGGGAAGCATGAACCTACAGTCCCAGTTGGCGTTGGCGGGGTCGTGGATACGCAGCGTATCGATGGATCGACGGCCATGCGAGGTGGCCGTGATCACCGTCCGATTAACCTGGAGTTCATCGGCGATCCTGATTCGTGTTTCGTGCAGGCCACGTTAGCTCGTCTTGGTGGAACGGTGGAAGCCCAGGACCGCAGATGCTTCCTTCTCCATGTTCGCCTGTACAGCATTCCGAACGAACCGTGCACGGGGGGAGGGTGGGGGGGCCAAGGAGGAGAGGAGAGGAGATCATTACTGTTGCCAATGCTTCTCGATGGCCGCCGTTGAGTCGACCAGCGTGCCATCCATGTCGAACAGAAGCCCCTCGTACGACCGCATCTCGGCCGGGGCGGCTGCGTCGATGGCCACCGAAGTCGGGCCGGATTCGGAAACGGACTCGAGCGAAGTGTGAAGCACCATGGTGTGGATGGCGGGTGAAATGCGTTGTCAAGGTCAGCAGGTGAAGGCTCTCCAGTTGAAGATGGAGGGTGTCGAATGAAGGTTGTGAATGGGCGCCAGATGTCAGGTTACACAAGTCCCAAGATGCGAGACGGATTGCTGATTGGGGTCATCGTATCAGAATCAAGCGTGGAACCCGCCTCAAACTCAATCTAGGTCGACGCTCGCTCACCCGTGCCGATCGTCCCGAGAGGGAGAGCCCTAACCCTGATGACGAGCAGGGTGTGGAGCTGGGTGGAAGGGGGGGGATGGTCGGTCCGATTTGGTCAGCACCAACCTGCATGCGATTGAGGATGGCTTGCCAGCCATGGTATGGTGTGGTCGGTGGCTGGCTCAAATCGTGCTAGACGAAGGTTAATCTCGAGGTTGGATGATTTGCTACATATTCGCCGGCCGGCGTATCGAGCTTCTGCAGGACCGATCCGGTTTGGGCACGATCAAGCGATGAAAAGATGGTGGAGGGGTTTCGAGCTTGAACATGATTCGAGGTTTCAAGATGTAAGTTCAAGAGAGATGCATCTGTTAGCGCCTAATGAAGAGCAATAGGAGCAACAACAGCAGCTCGTCTGGGTGAACAGCTTCAAGCACCGCCTGTGGCCGGTCATGTGGATATTATCCCTTCACCTCGAGCTTGTATTACTGGTTAGTGGGCGGCCTCATGCATATGATTACCCGTCTTTGCAAGCATCATTGGACACGTCTCCGAGCATTTGCGGCCGGTCAGAGCATCTTGGGATCGC
>QQTW01002007.1_pt1 | contig 14599 bp, 12 predicted proteins | sample 1904831 | NCBI WGS metagenome assembly QQTW01 (sample SAMN09435610, study PRJNA476489) | Subsurface metagenome, whole genome shotgun sequencing project. | reverse complement strand
GCAGGGGGAGCAGGGGGAGCAGGGGGAGCAGGGGGAGCAGGGGGAGCAGGGGGAGCAGGGGGAGCTGAGGGAGCAGGGGGAGAAAGAGAGTAGAAGAGCATGGCGTGCATGGATGTAGAGAAGAATTGTTCAGAAAGACTATCTGTATGTACATTCTTCTCTCCCCCTGCTTCCCCTGCTTCCCCTGCTTCCCCTGCTCCCTCAGCTCTCTTTAGCACCCTACCCTAACCATTCTTCTCTCCCCCTGCTTCCCCTGCTCCCCCCGCTCCCTCAGCTCTCTTTAGCACCCTACCCTAACCCGCCGCTGCTCCAAAACCTGGGTATAAAGTTGTTCCAGATGAGTGATGTTGCGGCTAAGTGTATAGCGCTCTAGCACCCGCTGCCGTGCTTTCTGCCCTAACAGGGTTATTAACTCAGGATGGTCTTGGAATAGTGGCAGCAGGGTGCGTAATTCTGACGTTGCCCGCCGAGTATTGAGAAGCACACCGACTCCCTGGTCCAACACTTCTCCATCCGCGCCCACATCCGTTGCCAAACAGGCAAGACCACAGGCCATTGCTTCTAACAAAGACAGCGACAGCCCTTCCACCAAAGAAGGCAGAATAAACACGTCGGCTCCCCGCAGAATTTCGAGCCGCCGGTTTTCATCGGCAACAAATCCTAACCATAAGATACCGTATTCGGGGCCGTAAAACGGCTTTAAAGACGATGTCAAGGGGCCATCACCAACAATCAGCAACTTGCTATCTGGCTTCATTTCCGACTGCTTCCAGGCTCGTAGGAGCGCTTCTACATTTTTCTCAGTGGCAATCCGCCCCTGGTAGACAAATAAGCGCTGAGCCTTCAATTCTGCCTTGAGATTGGAAGGGCCGGGAGAATACTTTTGAACATCCACCCCGTTGGGAATCACGGCCACGTTTGCCGCCAGTACGCCGAGTCGTGCCAACAAGTCTCGCTGAACTTCAGAAAAGACGATAACGCGATCGTAGTTAACTAGGAAAGGCGCGTAAAGCTGATACGCCAGGAGTTGCGTTCCCGATTTCAGTTTTGCTCCCTTGCCAGCAAACGGTGTATGGAATGTCGCAATCAGCGGTAAATTTAGTTCAGCACAGATTTCTGGTAGGAGAAAGTCGAGAGGAGACAAGGTTAAGGAGGCATGCACCAAATCAGGCTTCAGTTGGCGCAGCGACTGCGTCAAAACTTTGGTTGCTTTTAGCGTCGGAATTGTGTAGACCTGGGACTTGTAAAAGAAGGGCAGGTAAACTTCCGGGCATTCTGGCCAGTTGTCAGGGTTAGATTCTTCTTGGGCGAAGTGGAGGAAGCTAACCTGGTGTTCTCGGTCTAGTAAAGCATTGGTAACTTCTCGACTATAAGTAACATTGCCACAAAACGGTGATTTTTTTCCAATCCAGGCAATATGCATTCAGATTGAGGCTCGATTTTGTCATTTAGACAAGAGGTAAAATGAACAATCAAGCAGAGGTTGCTCCCCGCCCCTTGTCATACACCTCTTTTTTAGTATTAGTTGACAGACAACCTATGTCTCTGTACGGCAAATATACCAGGTTAAGATACCTCCTGCGATCACTATCGCAGCTAAACTCAGAAAAACTGCCTGTAACCCGATGAAGGTCTCCGCCACCCCTGCCAAGGCTAATGGCAAACTCAGGGCAATGTTAATCACATTGTTCTGAAGGCCAAAAACTTTACCGTGCATTTCCGGTGGAGTTTCTTTTTGAATTGTGGTTTGCATGGGAATAGCCACCAAAGCTCCAAAGCTTCCTATGAGTGTTATCAACAGCAGCACGATCCACAGTTGTTTAGTAAACACGGAAAGGCCAATCAGGGAGGCTGCCATCCCCATAGATCCGTAAAGACTTAGCTGAGTATGGGAAAAGCGCTGACCATACTGACCCAGAAGCGTCGCACCTAGAGCAATACCAACGCCCGCAGCTGCCAGCAAAAAGCCGAACTGAGAGGATTTTAAGCCAGGAATTACCTCCGCCATGCGAACAGCCAGGACAGTTAAGGCAGCAAAGACGGAAAACAAAATTACGAGTTGGATCAGGGCAGTGCGAATACGACTATTTTGTCCTAGATATTGCAGACCATCACGTAGGTCTTGCAAAACATGAGGAGGTTCTTGTTCGGTGTAGGGCTGTTTTTCATCGGTTTTGAGTAGCAACAGCAAAATTCCAGCGATCGCATAACTGCCCCCCACCACCATTTCTCTACCCAGGTTGAGTCCACCACCAAGCTGAACAGTTAGTGTATCTGCAAACGCCAGCAGCGGCTCCCCCACCGCAAATCCCACTACCACCAGAGCCATCATCGTGGTTGTATAGAGAGAGTTAGCCGACAGCAGATGACGACGCTCTACAACCAGGGGAATCGTTGCCTGCTCAGCTGGTGCAAAGAACTGCGTCAGCGTGGAAATCAGGAAAGAAAGGCATAGTAAAATGCCAAAGCCCACCGGCAACCCAGCCAGGGGTCCCCAGTCCTGAGTCAGCCACAGCAGTACTGGAATTGCCAATACCAGGCCCCCACGCAGGACATTTGTCACTACCAGTACCGTCTTTTTAGACCACCGGTCCACAAATACACCCGCGACAGAACCAAACAACACTGCCGGGATTGTAAAAGCCATCATAATTGCAGATACCCAGCCACTGATGCTTTGGTTGCTTGTCTGAAAGCGACTAGAAATCAGTGCAATCATTAGCACTAGATATACTTTGTCAGCCAGCTGAGAAAAAACTTGACCACTCCACAGAGCCAGAAAATTACGGTTTCTCAGGACGGGTAGAAATCCTAGCTCTTTAACTTCCTCAGATTCTTCATCGGTGACTATACTGGACTGACTGCCAGAACTGGTTCCTCCCGAATCTGGTACAACACTCTTATCAGACAATAAAGGGTCAGCAATGGTAGCTAATTCACTCAGTTGCCCTACTATTGGGGGCTCGTCATCTGCCACTCCACCATTGACTTCACTTTTCTCTCCTGGGAGCGCGGCATTTGATAAAGGCTGCTTTAATATATGATTTTTCTCAGACAGGGACTGCTCTGTTGTGGACATCTGACTAGGTGTAGACTTTGAATCTGGCTGGGGATGGGATAGTTGACTCGCCGCTGCGCTCTTGTGTCTTGTCTTGGTATGGGGCAGCGTGCGGATTTCTGGTTCCAAATCGGACGGTTGTATCATGGTTCCATTGAAGAAGTCGGCATGCAGGCAAAATAACTATCAATCAAAGCAGCAGAGCGAATTGGACGCCCCAAGTGATACTGGACATACTGGCGCAAAATTCGCTCAATAAATAGCCAGGTGTTTTCCAAAGAAAACCGCTGGTCGGTTACGAATGCATCTATTTGAGTTAGCTCGGCTCCAGCCAACTGCTGGAGTAAGGTGAGTTCTGTGGCATTCAGGTAAATATTCAGCACCGGTATTTCTTGCCGGTGGACAAGCGTTTGGTAGCTTGTGCTCGGTTCAGCACAGTAATAAGGCGGCACACTCCGACCGCCTTTTGCCTCCACAATACCTTTTTTAGAGGAAGTCACGTTTTGTGCTGCGACACCGGAGGAAACAGTATAAGCGGCAGATTTGTTCGTAACGTTACTTGATTGCTGTTCGGACTTGGACCTCTGCCCCTCGGCTTGTAAGCGTTCTAATGCTTGCAAACTAACCGTTCCACCTGCTGGCACATTGAACCCTACCCGCCAATCCGGATCGGTAAAGTTTGGCGTCAAGGGGTGTTGAGTCAGGCAACAAACTTGAACTTGGGGCGTTATCCCTCCCAAGGCTAGCAGGTGAAAAACAGCATGAGTTAAATGGGCTAAGACCAAGTCACTTCTGGTCTTAGGTAACCGCTCCAACCGGCCCAGATGTTCATTTAGTAAGCAAAACAGTTCCTCTTGGGGTTGTTCGCTCAAAGCCTGACACAGCACCATTTCTGCCAAGTACTGGCTAGCTGCCAGTTTGAGCAAGTCTTGGCAAAGACGCGGATATGATTCCAGGCTCTCGGCTTGGGTAATTTTATCGAGCGATCGCCCTTTAGCAATCAATAACTCGTTCACCACGAACAATTCACTCCTGCCGCTTAAGCTAGAGTTGCACTTGCGAGCACCCGGAGCCACTGCCCGAATTAGACCAAACTCCCGCGTCAAAATCGTCAGCAGCCGATCCGACTCGCCCAGCGGCATACTCTTGAGATTAATTCCTGTCGCTTTATAAGTTCGACTCATTAAAACTTTTAGTTTTAGACAGTTTTGAGATTTGAATTAAAACAAATTAGCAAGCCTCAACTTTTATTATCTGTTCTTCTTTTCAAAGGTATTGCGCTGGCGGAGCAAATCGGGACCACGAGATGTGCCTAAACGAGTCGCACCTGCTACGATTAACTCCAAGGCTTGGTCAATGGTGCGAATGCCCCCTGACGCTTCAATGCCCACACGCTCTCGTGCCACATCGAGGAGCAATGTCACATCTGCCACCGTTGCACCCCCATTCCAGCCTGTACTGGTTTTCAAAAACGCCACCCCTGCATCCATACATATTTCAGCTGCTAGTCGTTTCTCTGCATCCGTTAGCAGGGTGGTTTCCAGAATTGCCTTCACTGTTTGCCCCGTCTCCTCGCAAATTGCGGCAATTTCTCGGTGCAGTTCCTCCGTCTTTCCAGTTTTCAACCAGCTTAGATTGATGACAACATCTAGTTCCGTTGCTCCATTTTCTACCGCATCCCCAGCCTCATACAGCTTCACTGCTGATGTTGTCGCTCCAGAAGGAAAGCCAATCACCGTACAGACCTTGGGTTGCTTACCACGGAGAAGTTCAGCTACAGTACGCACGTAAGCAGGATATACGCAAACCGCCGCCAACTGAAATCGGTCTGCCTCCTCACACCACTGTTCCACCTGCTCTGGCATCGCTGCTGGAGTCAGCAGGGCATGGTCGATGAACGGCGCAATATCAATGTCCGGATAGTCAGGTTTCATCAGAATCACCGATAAACCGCATCCCCTTGTGGGTGCGGAGGGATAGGTGCGCTTACTTCGGGGGTATCGAACCCCCGAAGTAAGCAACAGGTTGTTGGCTCACTACCAATCCGTTTGCTCTTGCTAAAAGCTGAACTTTGGAAGCAGTGAACTGACCGATTCGTTTCCAGTTAGCGTCGCTGACAGATATCTGTTTTTGGGTATCGCCACTTACCCACCCGACGACGCAAACCCGTCCTGCCATTTCAGCTTTAACAGCATCCCCTTTTCGGACTCCATGCCGTGTCGTAGTTCCACCATATTTGCGGCGAACTCCACTTTTAGCCGGAACCATTAAATGCAACTGCCGGCGAGAAATGGGAGGTCTGCGAATGACTCTAAAGACGGAAGGAGTTAACTTAATTGAACCACTCCACTGATGACCGCGAGTGTTAGCAGTGTGAAATGATTGGTACTGGATAAACTCGCTACAAGCTAGGGCAATTCCATCAACGGCATGGCTTTCAGGAGTTTGCGCCGATTTGTTTTTAGTCTTGACTAATCCCAGATGATTTCTTAAATTGGCGGTTTCGTAGCCAAACAGTGTTTTAACCGGGGCAAGCTCGGATAACCAACCCAGCATCACCTGCTGACCAACCATGACCGGAGAGAAGGATTTTGAACCTCTTGCCTCCACATATTCGTAGACAATCCTACTGACTGGAAACAGCCTGAATAGCTCAGTTACGACTCGTAATTCAAGTTGTCGATTTGCTCGGATGCTGGGAGGTAGTTTGTTCTGTCTGCGGTTGTTAAACCGTGCTTGACGATGAGCGCGTTTGGGGTAGGCAACCTTACGGTTGATCCGCCTCCCTCTACGTCCCCTCCGCATAATTCGGCGTTGCTCCATTCGGTCTTTGACCGTCTGAAATGGCAAAATTAAGTGAGCCGAAAACAGGGTTGCTTTTGGGGATTGAACCCCAACACCGCTATATAGCTTCCCTGGATCTATTCCAACCGCAATGGGTTGGGTTTGATCGGAAGATAGCTGCTCCGTCAGTTGAACGTAGAACACGCCCAAATCTGACCATTTGCCAACTGCTATACCATCGCGAATCCATCGACGAGCGCGGCTCGGTTTGGTGGGCATTAATGGCTTGCCATCAAGCGATAAAACTGGGACTTTGATCATTGAGATAATCCTCTGCACGAGTTTGAGCGGAGCAAGGAAAGCTCCGCCTTCGGTCTCTTCGCCCATCGAATCCAACATGGCTTGGCTTTCCCAACGCCTCTAACTAGGAGGTTTGCAGATAATCCGATCTAGAGAAGCAATCGGAAGTGCGTGACAGGATTCGACTATAAAGGGCTAGTCAATTCTTAGTTGGAACCTAGCTGTTCCAAGCCCCATCCCCTCGTGGGTGGGGTAATTGACCACATTTTCTCTGAATTGAATCCGACAAGCTTTTTATTACGGTTTGGGCACTCGATTGCTCCTGTGTGTTAATTAGTCCGTAAGCCTTAGCATAGTATTGAAACGCGTCGTGTGTGGTCAGAAGTTTGCGCTTGACCAATTTGGCGGCGATTAGCCACTATCTTCGCTAAGACTTTTTTACAAATAAATAAACTTCATCACGCTGGTAGCGTAATTGAAACAATTCAGTATTTTTGAGTTGATTCACCAATCTGGCGGCAAACTCTGGCGTACCAGTCCCGCCTGGATGACGCACATTGAGTAATACATACTCAAATTCAGCTAAATCAGCAGGTAGTGGAGTTAGATCATCAACAAACTTGATCAGGCGTCGGTGAGTTAAATGCGGGGCAATCCTGTGCGTAGTCAAAACACCCCCGGATTGAGTCTGAATTTGAGCGATCGCTTCCCGCGTTGCTTGCCAAGTATCGAGTGATTTCAAATATCTCTCTCCAAAATAGCCATACTTTGCTAGCGCTAAGAAAGCCAGTAAAGACCATAGGATAATCGCCCGTTTGGAACGCAGCCATCCCCGACCAACTGCAAGACTCGAAATCACAGACAGCAACAGAAAGGGCAGCACTGGCAAGGAATACTGGTGGATTAAGTCCCGCTGCGCGTGTTTATCAGAGAGAATGTTCAACACCAAGGTAGGAATAGCACTTACCAGAGGAGTTAAGTGCTGGGATGAAAGTCCCCAAATCACTGGTAAGACCAACAGTCCCAGATACTCCAGGGTATCAAGTGAAATAACCCTCCCGAATATCAGCCCTGGCTTCAGCACCAGATTGCTAACAATCTCCAGAACTGAATTGCCTAGATAGCTGTAACGTCCTACTGCTGCTGCCTCACTGCCGCTGAAGAACGGAATAATCACCTGGCTAGCAATCAGGAACCAACTGCTCCCAGCTATGAGGGCAAGCGCACCGCATAGACGCCGCTTTTCAAACACAAGCAGCCAAATGCCCATTGCCGCTACCGTCAGGGATAAGACGGCCTTACATCCCAAGATAAAGATAATGCTTAAACAAAACCATCCTGTTCGACTCTTCCGAGCCGCCAAAGCCGCCCCTAGAAAGACAGGGAGAGCCATAACTTCCGGGTGGAATTCAAACAAATTGACATTAAATACCAGTGGGTACAGCAAGTACACCGCTGCCATTGCTACTGCTTGCTGCTCCGTTTGCCCAGCCCCACGGGCAAGATGCCACGTAGGCAAAGCTCCTAACGCCAAGGCAACTGCTTGCACAGCCAGCAACCAGTGAACGTCTGGGTAAATTTTGTACAGCAAACTTATTGGGTAGACTGCCCAAGCTGCGTGGTTGCCCAGATGATGAAAGCCCAGGAAAGAGGAGATCGGCGGCTGTCCTTGGCTGATTAAGTAAACGACCTGGTCATAAATTCCCAGATCAAAGGCTCCTGACTGAAACAGCGCGTGTCGTAAACTGCTACACGCGAATAAAATTAAGGCACTCGCGCCGATCATCCAACTCACGGCAGATGCCTTGAGCAGTTTTTCTTTCATCCCAATAGTTAAAGCCCAAGTCTCGGAAAGTCCGATACCGATGGGCAGACTACTAAATCCGGCTCATTCATACTTACTGCACTTTGTCAATGTCTATATCTTGGATACCTTCGGGAGATGGTTTAATCGTTCGCCTTATTTTCCGTATTTGTACGTATGTATTTTGGATAAGTTTACATAAGATTTACAAAATCCACATGAATTAGACATAACTTAGACAATATATTGAAAGTATTAGAAAAACCTGCGGGCAAGCCAGTAGCAATTGCAGTGCTTTACTATGCTGTACCCGCTGGTTGTTAATCTCGACAGATAAAAAATAGCATGAAAAGAATAACCAGACGAGAAGCACTGATGCTGGGCACGCTCGCCGGTGCTTCGCTGTTGCTGCCTATAGGACTACAGCGCATTGGCTACGCGAGCACTGCTGGCAGTCCGCAGCCGACTCCCTTTCAGGTTCCCCTTCCCATCCCGCCGGTGCTCAGTCCTGTGCGTAGCGATGCTACAACTGATTACTACGAGATCACAATGCGGAAGGCTCGGGTTGGAATTCTGCCTGGGCTGACAACCGAGGTTTGGGCCTATAACGGTATATCTCCCGGTCCAACGATCAAGCAACGTGTAGGGCGACAATCGGTTGTCCGCTTTATCAATAACAGTGTAGATACACCGACGTCGGTCCACTTGCATGGGATGGCGTCGCTACCGCAGTACGATGGTTACGCTGAGGATCTGATCGCTGTGGGCTCCTACAAGGACTATATCTATCCCAACAACCGCGCCGCCACCTTGTGGTATCACGACCACGCGATCATGAATACTGCCCGAAACGTGTATATGGGGCTGGCTGGCATGTACATTGTTCAGGATAACGTTGAGCTTGGTCTGCCCCTGCCCAAGGGAGACTACGATGTGCCGCTAATGATTCAGGATAAGATATTCGCGAGCGATGGCTCGTTGATCTTTGACGACCGAGGTCAGACAAGTCTTATGGGCGACGTCATCCTGGTTAACGGTGCGCCGTGGCCCCTCATGGAGGTAGCCAACCGCAAGTACCGCTTCCGGGTCTTAAACGCGTCGAATTCGCGCTCTTACAAACTGGCGCTTAGCACGGGCGATGACTTGATTGTGATTGGAACCGATGCCGGGCTCATGGGCACACCAGTGAGGACCAAAGATATGCGGATTGGAATGGCAGAGCGCTATGATTTGATCATCGACTTTTCCATATACCCCATAGGAACCCAGGTGGTTCTGCAAAATCTCGGCCTCCCTAATAATGAAGACTACGACGGCACAAATCAGCTCATGCGCTTTGACGTCGTGCGCTCAGAAACAGATGACAGCTCTATCCCCACTACACTGCGCACGGTTCAGCCCATCCCAGAATCAACAGCCATGCGAACAAGGGACTGGAACTTCGAGCATCGCAATGATATGTGGGTGATTAATGGCAATACCTGGGACAAAAATCGGATTGATGCCAATCCGGGCTTGGGCGACGTCGAGATTTGGACTTTTCACAACAATGCGCGTGACTGGTTTCATACCATACACGTTCACTTAGTAGACTTTCAGATCCTTGATCGCAACCGTAATCAGCCTCTTGCCTATGAGCGGGGTTGGAAGGATGTCGTCTACGGTGGCGAAGACGAGCAGATACGTGTCATTGCTCGGTTTGGACCGCACCAAGGTAAGTACATGATGCACTGCCACAATTCGGTTCACGAAGACCACGACATGATGACTCAGTTTCAAGTGGGCCAGGGTGGACCAGATCCTATGTCAGCCCCACCTCAGCCCCTCCCGGCACCGTCGCTATAGTGAGCAGCATTTCTGCACTGCCATAAGGTGGATCACAAAGACATAACGAATTACAGGCAAGTGGTGTAGGCCGCTAAGGGTCAGCAATGTTACAGTACAGGGTCTCCCTATGGCGGCCCTGTACCTTATTCACAAAGCAATTCCCTATCCTCTCCAAATACTCAGTTTCCTTCTCCATACAGTTCATCGTCAAACTTTTTTATAGCTGCAGTATTGTACGGACTAGGAGAAGGGGGAGCTGAAAGAATACCTGAATCTACAGGCTGTTTTTCACAAAAGCTACTAAGGTCCATAATTCTGCCATTTGCTGTTTGCATATAACAGACTGGAACATCAATCTCAAATTTTGATAGTTCTAAAGATTGAGTTTCTTGCGGTATTGAAAGACTAGAAACGGATGCAGCTAGGAGCTGAATCAAGGCAAAAGACAGGAGAGCTATCAGACAAAATGATTTTAACATTGCCTTTTTGTATGTATCCTGCTGTTTACAGTATAGCTCAATACAGTTTTCCTCTCATTCTCTACGCTATCCATAAGTGTTGGGCAAATCGCACAGCGAAGGTGGCAAGTAAAATGGCGAAGAAGCCCATTGTGGCGTATCCCGAACTGGGATGGCGGGCAAGTAACACACCGAGCGCGATCGCCAGGGACACAATACCGTAAGCAATACGACTAAGTGACCAAGTTCCTCCAGAGGCTAGGATCAACCCCAAAGCGCAGAAGCCATAAATCACAGTGACGGGGGTTAATTGAGCGCGTAAGTGCCATAACAAGTAGCCACCACCCAAGACCATGACCGTGTTGATTAACGGATCACCCGCCAAGAGCCACAGAAATAACACTAAAGCGCAAAAGCCATAGCCAACCTTGACTGAACCGAGTTTAGTACGGAAGCGCCATAATAAATAACCACTGCCGACAATCATCCCAAACAACAGCGGATGCAACGGATCTTTAATCCAGCCATGCTTCCAATTCGTTGTGCCAACTGAAATTTGCATCAGCATCTTTAACCAACCCTGCCAATAAAACCCAAGCGAGGGTCGCCATCCGCGCTGTGCTTGGACAAAAGCTAAAGGATCACCAAAATGAATTGCACAATACAGGCTAAACAGAAGTAGACCACCACCTGCGGCTAAACCTGCAGCGTAGGCGATCGCTGGTCTACGTTCTCTCCACGCCACAATTACAAAGGCAGGGATGAGCGCCATCCCTGTTGGACGGGCGGCAGTGGCTATGGCACCCCAAAGCGCAACGAACGCATATTGCTGTTTATCAAAAGCTCGTAAAGCAGCTGTACTGAACAACAGATACAGCCCCTCGGAGTAAATCACCGTTCCAAACAGAGAGAGCGGACACCAAGCCAGGACAGCTGTTGCCCACCGGGCAGCGCTGCGATCATAACGCTCCTCGACCCAACAGTAGAGAACGAGCAGCGCACCCAGAAATGCCAGATTGTTCACCAGTGTGCCTGCCACGTTAAACGGCAAGCCAAGGGTCATGACTGCACGGATGACTAGGGGAAACAGGGGGAAGAAGGCAACATTATGTCCCTTACCATCATTGGCATATTCATAGCCTGAAGTGGCAATTTGGTCGTACAATAGACTATCCCACATGTAGAAGACTTCCCAGCCAACTGTGGGCTTAATCCCTCCCGGTGGAGCCGAAAGTAAAGGGGTAATCAGCAACATGACAGTGGCAATAAAGAGTCGGCTGAATAGCCACATTGCCGCTGCAAAGATTAACCCATTGGTCCATAAAGCTTTTGCTTTAAGCATCTGAACCTTTACTCCGTTTACTGCAACTAGTAAAGCATGTAAGCCGACTCAGTGAACGAAAAATCCCACCCCTAGAAGGGATGAGAGTGTCAACCGCAAGCTGAACGTCCTTGATCTAGATCGAGATTTACCTTGGCAAAATGTGTCGCCTAGGTGATATACCCGGATTGATTACAGCCGCCATCTGTTCTGGGGACAATTTGCCTATCTCAGTCTCCAGTTCTTTGAGCGTGAAGTTATAACCACGATTTTCGGCAATCTTAATGAAGCTCTCTGGGTCGGTTATTGCTTTGAGTTTCGCTTTTAATGCCTCATCTTGTTGTATGGCTTTAAAGAATTGGGCAGCGTGTTCCTGTGCCATGACAGTACATCTCCTTTTTAAAGGTTTAATTTGAATGCAGTAACTTTAATCAGATGGTGAGCGGAAACGGCGGCATCACTACTGCGGTACAGGTAAGCTCGCACCCTGATGTCGTGTCGGCTAAACCAGCTATTTGTCAGGATAGATCGAACGCTCCCAAAAGTACCGAAATCTTGACATAAATTAAAGCTTATGGTATAACAATTAATTTACAGGTCACCGTTTTAGTGCTATAGGCAAGCAACCAAACCGTAAAGACAATTGGTGGGCAGTGCCCACCCTACTTATGGTCGCCAGGTACTCTACCCAAATAGCGGTGCTGAGAATTCTAAGTTGCTAAGAATGAGACAGAAGCGATTTATAGTGATAGTGGATTTGATGGCCACTGCTCCCTATTAACTGTGAAAGCGATCACTCTCCTCGGCTCCACCGGTTCCATTGGTACTCAGACGTTGGATATTGTCGCCCAGTACCCCGATCAGTTTCGGATTGTAGGGTTGGCAGCTGGGCGAAACGTTGAGATGCTGCGATCGCAGATCCAGCAGTTTCGACCAGCGATCGTAGCGATTGGCTCTGCAGAAAAATTGCCAGAACTCAAAGAGGCGATCGCAGACCTCGATTTCCAACCGATTCTGGTAGCTGGGGAAGCAGGTGTGATAGAAGTTGCCCGCTACGGCGATGCCGAAACCGTGGTAACAGGAATTGTTGGCTGTGCTGGTCTATTGCCTACCATCGCCGCTATTGAAGCTGGTAAAGATATTGCCTTAGCGAATAAAGAGACTCTGATTGCGGGGGCACCAGTCGTTCTGCCCTTGGTTGAGAAACATAAGGTCAAACTACTACCAGCTGACTCAGAGCATTCTGCAATTTTTCAATGTCTCCAAGGTGTTTCAGTTGCTGGCTTGCGGCGGATTTTGCTCACGGCGTCTGGGGGCGCTTTCCGGGATTGGCCGGTAGAAAAGTTAGCCTCTGTGCGCGTAGCAGACGCTCTGAAGCATCCTAACTGGTCGATGGGTCCCAAAATCACAGTAGACTCCGCCACACTGATGAATAAAGGGTTGGAAGTCATCGAGGCTCACTTCCTCTTTGGTCTGGGCTACGACCATATCGAAATAGTCATCCATCCCCAGAGCATCATTCACTCACTGATTGAGCTACAAGATACCTCAGTCCTAGCTCAGTTGGGTTGGCCTGATATGCGTTTGCCGCTGCTGTATGCTTTATCTTGGCCTGAACGTATTTATACTGACTGGGAACAACTGGACTTAGTCAAAGCTGGGGATTTAACTTTCAAGGCACCCGATCACCAAAAGTATCCCTGTATGCAGCTAGCTTATGCCGCAGGTCGCGCCGGGGGTTCGATGCCAGCTGTACTCAACGCCGCGAATGAACAGGCTGTGGCACTGTTTCTAGAGGAGAAAATTCAATTTCTAGATATTCCCCGTTGTATTGAATTGGTGTGCGATCGCCATGCCTCCGATAACTGTTCAACGCCGTCTTTGGATGACATCGTGGCAGCAGATCAATGGGCGAGGCAGGAAGTTTTGACTGCAAGCAAATTGATCGGTAAGAGTGGTGACACGATATCTCTAACGCCTAGAGTCTAGAGGACTGCTGAACACGTCTATTAACAGGAAAGAGAAAATACGAGCGTGAAAATCCAAATCTACCTGCCACTGCGAGGTAGGGAAATTCCTTTTAGTTTTTTGAAAAGTGAAACCGCATAAGAATCAGTCATGCCAGAGACATAATCTGTAACCTTCAAAATTCCTCTATAAGTATCTGAATGCTCATCTGACTCGTTGAAGTTTGGTATAAGCTTCTTAATTAAATTACTTTTTGACGAATTTTTATTAATAATAGCAGTAATAAATTCTTCTAATAACCCTCCAAGCACTTCGTATCCTGCCACTTTTACCTCAACAACTTCACAGGCTTCATAAACATTTTTCCGTGTTAGATCAATTATCTGCTTTAACTTATTCCCCGATTGTATTTTTGCAGTCAATGGACTATCAAAATCTCCAGAAAGGAATTCATTTTCATAGTCAAGAAATACTTGCTTAACTTCCGTAATAAGTTTATGGATTGCCTTGGCTCGCAAATACTTTATATTCTCTTTTTTGTCAGAGCCTATACCATCTAAATTTTCTCCCACTAAAATATCACTCAGCAACATTCTCGCGTCTTCGTAAGCAATATAACCCATGCGAAATCCATCTTCTAGATCCACAATATGGTAGCAAATATCATCTGCAGCCTCTACGAGAAAAGCCAGCGGATGTCTGCACCACCAAGCTAAATTTTCTTCACGACGTATAAGACCTACTTCCTTAGCAATTTGTGCAAATAAGTCTTTTTCATCCTGAAAGAAGCCATGCTTTTTAGTGCTTTTGTTGCCTTCAATCGAATTATATTGATTGAAAAGATTACTATTAATACTAGCTTCTCTAGGGTATTTCGTAAATGTAGCAAGAGTGGCACAAGTAAACTGAACGCCACAAAAATTAGGTCGCTTCTGCAGTTTTGTTAGTATTCTGAATCCTTGGGCATTACCTTCAAAGCTTTTAAAGTCTTCTTGTTGTCCAGGTAATAACAATGATAAGACTGTGGAGCCTTTCGGTGATTTGAACCACTCTTGCTACATTTACGAAATACCCTAGAG
>QQTW01002006.1_pt1 | contig 14601 bp, 16 predicted proteins | sample 1904831 | NCBI WGS metagenome assembly QQTW01 (sample SAMN09435610, study PRJNA476489) | Subsurface metagenome, whole genome shotgun sequencing project. | reverse complement strand
CGGAAGAGGTGGACACGGGGGAGGAAGCGAAGATGGTGTGGGAGCCTGCGAGGGCGGGGTCGTAGGACCAGGTTTTGGGGGTGTCGGGGAAGGGGCCGAGGAAGAAGTGGATGAAGAAGGAGGTGGAGTTGAGGGCGTTTTTGTCGATGCGGATGTTGACGAAGTATTGATGTGTTGTGCTTGACGATGATGTTGCTGTGTTGGTGGAGTTTGAGGCTGAGGGGTCGATGGCCCGTTTGGCGATGTTGCCGGTTGGGTTGTACAGCGCGTTCAGCTTGGTTCGGACGTTGGCTGAGAGTTGAGTGGCGGAGACGCCCCAGTCGACGACTTCCGGGTACGTGTAGCCGAAGGTTTTGGTGTACCGGGCTGTTGTCGAGGTGTGTAGGGAGCCGGGACCGGTGGAGTGGAATGGGGTTAGGGCGGTGTCGACGTTTTCGATGGTGCCGGGGGCGTTGGTCATGGTGCCGACGACGTTTCGCTGAGATGAAACGAATGAGTCGGGGTGGATGGCTTGCCAGATGGCGAAGAGACGGTCGACGTTTCTGGGATGTAATGTTAGCAACAGGTGCTTGAACAGAGGATTGGAGGGTGATTAGTTACGTACGCATGATGGAGCCAAAAGAGGGGATCAAAGGCGGACAATGGGATGTTACCCATGTGGCCTCCATTACCAACGAGTCCGTGAATGGCGTTGTGCATGTTCTCCAGGCTATTGTATAAGCGTCCACGCTCGTCTGTGTAGCCAGTGTTCGAGAAAGCGCCATAATTGGATTGCTGCGCGATCAGCTGGTAGGTTGAGGAACGAAGCCTGCTAACTTTAGCGGCTTGATTTAACAAGTCTGGGATACTTTGGAGATACTCACGATGGACCATTGGCTATCAACTGCTTGTTGACTAGGTTTGGCTGACTCTCGCCTGCGGCATTTGGATATCTCACAGTATTGCGGCGAGCAGCCAGCTATTAGCAACCGTTAGCGATACTGAACAAAGGGCGCAACTATGGCTAGAGCACACGAGATAAAACAGCATTGAGTAATTGGCAAACGAGCAGAATGCGGTGTAGAATGGAGGAATTCACCTACCGGACCGTTTCCTGGAAAGTCGGATGGTGATAGTCTCTCATTGAAGTTGTAGGTGTATAGTGGATTGGTAATGGTCTGGGGGCCTGTTGGTGTGTTGATCTTGATCGTAGGCCTGTTGGCAGCGGCCGGCATCATTGGGTTACTTGCCCAATCCCAGTACGGGATACGAAAGTTGGTGGCAGCATCTTGGTATTTGCCACGAACCGCTGCTGGAAACGTGGCGGCGATGTCTCGGGCATTGTCCCAGAGGATTTGCTATACATTGTCAGCATTGTGACCAAGTCAAACAATGGGACCTAACACACCTCAAACAAGGCAAGATATGGCCGATGCCAGGTGGGGAAGAGAATCGAAGCGTGTGTACAATAACCCCGTCTATATGGTCCATTGACGCCATCCCAAGCAGCATAAGGGTAACCGTGAATTCCTAAGGACACTGTTAGAATTTTTTTGTCCGACAATTTGCTATTTGACTGAGTAGCCTACCTGCGATTTGATAATATGACAGGATATTTGTCTGGTTTTGTTGGACAAAGCGCTGGAAAGAAAGGATGTAGAGGTCAAAGGGCGGTCCCGAGTTTTGAAAGGTCGAGATTTCCTGGCGAAAGGGCCGCTGCCCTGTGGCCATATTGACACCGTCTTGTACTCCAGTAATGGCGATGGCCTTTGTTTGGGTTGTTAGGAACAATGTTCCAAGAACAAGGAAAAGTAGGCGGTGGATCATTGACATAATGTATTAGACTGCAAATTTTTCGTAGCCTTGAAGGCTGGGAATAATGCTGAATCTGTGAAAGATGCTTAACATTTGAGGTGGAAACCAATCCACCTTATATCTCCATGTCAGATTGTTGATTTGATATCCATTTGAAAGAGGTGTACAAGGCACTAATGGAGACACCTTATCTGTCCAAACGCCTGATTATATTTCAATCATCTGAAAGAGCTTGCAATTGTGCGAACGAATGAAATGTTCTGAGCTAGTGTGAGATGGTCAATAGCCCTTAGCAAAGCGAGAAACGACGCGGAAGTCACCACATTGGCAAGGGACAGGCACAGTAGCCACACAATGCCTACGTCCGGACAGTGTTGAGATTGGGACTACCCTTTCTTGGCCTTTATATCTGGGAGTCGCTTCACTGTTGCACAACCTCGTCCCATCCTCATGCAAGAATCCTCGGTTCTGCGGTGGGGACATCACATTGAAAATCATAGTCAAGCCCTAGGATTCCATAAGATCAACTATTAAACGACATGGAGAGCGTAGAATAGATGGTAGAAGGTATCTCAACTATACGTAGGCATCTGCGAGTTCCTATGAGACATTGCCGCATCGACAGACGGTAGTATGGGTCTTGATGGCCGAAGTATTATAAACGGAAAAGAGGAATTCTGAACGAGTCCATGTGGATAGATGAGGTTCGGCACCACACAGGGCAAATGGATCGAATTAGACTGCTTGCGTGGTACGTTGCACATTCGGCGCGTCTGCAGGTCGCCATCGACTCGTGGGTGCCTGCCTTCGCTGTTGCCTCCCAAATTTATGTGGTTGCTTCTTCCTGCCAGCCAAGTGGAGCGCGGAGCGTTTCATCCAAATATCTTCATACGACAACCAAAGTACAAACGGATGGATTGGACGTATGTTGCATGACAGGCAAGAAAAAATGCCATCCGCATCTGCGTTACCGACATTATTCCGGCTTCTACCAGGTGTGTTCCCTTCGCTGCAACGTTCACCCGCCGCTGATTGTAGCTTCCAATTGACGGCCTATATCCCGGGCCAAACTCACGTGAGGCCCTGGAAATCACGCAACTGGACGTATTTGATCTTGTCGGCCTTGTCGAGATCGTGCGGCAGGAGTTTTCACTATCTGCAGTGGTCGAGGAAAAGTCTCCCTGCCTTGGTTTTCGTGCTTTCCAATGTATATCTCTGAAGTCATAGCCTTTCGTTGCATGTCGAGGGGTTTGAAGGAAGCCATCATCCCAACCAAGTGATGGATTAATAGAGCCCAAACCCATAGTGTACACATTTCGTTGCAGGGTATCTTGGAACAAAGATATTATGCCAGAGAAATAACTCCGAAAATGAGTCCCCAGACGCCACGTCACAAAAACATTGCTGAAATGCCAAATGGCAGAACGAAAAGCACAAAGCAAATATTGTACTAATTACGCAGAATGAGCCATATGTACCACAGTAATGCAACGCCAGCAACTCGGCGAATACTAAAGAAAGCTTCGTTCAGTACACTTTGAAGGCGATGCTTTGCGTTCGGATATGGTGCAGGAGTATCCCCCCTGCCAATTCTAGCATGTTGACCCTTCTCTGGATCCGTGAAGGTATTTTCGGAGGTGGACTGAAAGCTATGGTCGGCTTGTGAGACGGGGATACCATACCCGTATACTGGACTCAAGCTTCGCGTCCGAGCTGCCGAAGAGCGGACGGCGAGACCACCATTATTAGAAGACGTGGATGAATTAGATGACTGTGATCCATCCAGAGACTTTTGAGAGTCTGCTCTGTGCCGTTGATGGTAAGCTTGTGCCTTTTCGTTCTCCGCGGATGATCCATGGTGCTTGTTTGACCGAATAATTGGCAGCAAGTGGTCCTGTGATTCGGTTACGGAATATCCATCGGACAATGTACCGTTCATGACTTTGACAGCGGACCTGATCAAAAGAGTAGCCAGGGTTAATCCTAGAAGCACTGCGTACCACATGAAGATCTTAAGCTGGTCTGGGAGCAGGCAAAGGTGTGACTCCAACGTTGTAGAGCCATGTCCAATCGACTTTCCAGCGCTGTCTATAGGATTCCAAAGGCTTAACATCAGAAACCCGGGCTTGCGAACACCCATTGCCCATGACATTGACTTGACCGTGATCTCACGAACCCTACCACTTGTTGATGAAGCGGTATACTCACCATGAACGACTTCGCAATAGTCATGGTCGTCGCCGGAGAACACATATCCAACGTTGCCAACTTTCTCGATAAGGTCTTTGGAGATAGCAGGAGTGAGCACGTTCTGGTATTGATATCCACCTTGTACTGCTATCGCATTGGCCTCATCGCTTGAAAGAGGTTCGCTCTCCTTACTAGATGGCTTTGATGGGGGCCAGTGCTCCCTTTTAGGGCCGCAGGGCGTTCCTCGGGGGCGATACAATGGCACATGCGTAAGTAAGATAGTAGGGAGATCTGGAACAGCACCATCTCGAGCCTGTGGAGCTCGGATACTGATCGTTGCTAGGTCCTCAACGATGTGTTTAAGCCTGCGATTTGATGTTTGGTTGTTCAATAACCTCAATTCCCTTTCCACAGCCCTGTTCTTCTCAGCCTGTGCTTGATTCAAGAATTCCTGCACCGGCTTCCAGATCGCTGAACGTGCTGCCTCGCTGTGTGGGTGCTCCGCCTCTAGGCTTCCGACAGCCGGCTCTGGTTGGTCCATAGCACTCAGCGAGACGGTGTCAACAGAGACTATGGTGTGATTGGCGATGACATCTATTCTGCTTCCATCTCCAAAATAGGCTTGGAACCTCTCTCGGACCGGTAGTTGAATGCCGGTTCCTATTCCGAGATCATGATTCCCGGGTAAGCTGGCAATGATTTTCCTTCCCTTTTGTCCTACGCTAGGTTCCACACCACCGTCATCCCAGTGATCGAAGAATATTCGGCCAAAGCGGTTGTACTCCTTTAACCAAAAATTCTCACCATATTTCCTCCACCTTTTTTCGAAGCTCGTACTCTTGGGTGTTGCCCATTCTCGACCGCCATCGAAAAGATCGCCAAGGAAGAAAACTGTGTCGGAGTGAAGATTCTTTTGAAGAAGCGAGAAAGACCGTCGGAGGTAGAGATCAGTATGGCGGATGGTTAAGGCTGAGAGTGGCCATGGGCGACCAGGATAAGTATGAGGATCAACTAGCTGAGGATCTGCTATGAAGACGAGATGATGAGGAGTAGCCTCTTGTGGCTGTTTTGCACTGTGTGTAAGCTTGACGTACACACTAAAGGGATAAATGATGATCTGAGGGAGGGAAATACCCAACGCTCCCATGTGCCCCAATCACATTTGGCTATGCTTTGCTGAAATACAAGGTGCTCTCCCCACCACAATAGCGCAATCCATAGAATGATGAAGCCATTAGGTATGGTAAGAAGCCGTCGGGGGTTCCATAAAGGATGGGCTCTTCGAGTTTCTGGGTATGTAAGAGTTTTCAATTTAGATATTATATTATCGACACCGACAGCCAGGCTGTAAAAAAGTACGCGAGCAAGACGTTCAATCAGGGACGGTGGTTCGGTGGAATCGTCGGTGCATGCTGGCGCATAGTAGTAAGGGGTTGTCATTGTAACGCTGCAAACGGTTGGGCAACAATTAACATGCTCAAGACGAGCATAGCCGTTCAATCACGACCCTGGATAGTGTGCAATCCCATTTTGTATATACAGCGTGAGTTCATTTCATTCGAGGGTTGAGTATGAGAGCATTTACTGATTGAGGCTCGAATGAATAAAGGATCACGAGGATCAAAACCCTCGGCCGCAAGTCTAGGTACGGAAAGGGTAGTGTAAGCGAGGATCTACACTCAGTTTAACCTCATGCGGAGGTGGGCGGCTCCTCAGCTCGGAGCCCGGCACCAATGCTCCGCTGTCATGCCCTAGTATCTACTAATATAAATAATTTGCATCGTTAATATGGCGTCCGCTTCCACGTAATCTGCATAGGTTGGAATTCGTAGAGTCAATGTCTGCCTCAACTTCTGCCGATCTCCAAATCTGTACCGCTTGCGGTACCCAGTTCAACAAAACAGGGCTCAAACACTGCCGGATCTGCGATGTATGCCGCCCAGCCAAAAATGCTTTTACAACTTCTCAGTCAGCTGCTGAACTGTCACCCAATGGCCGTAGGACCCACGACAGTTCGTTCCTGCCTCAGGGCAAACTTTCACAACCCTGACGGATATGACGGGTAAGTACAAGAACAAATGGCAACAGGATCCTGAAGACGGGCGTATCTGGTCCATTTGGACGGAACCTAAGGTGTGACTCCTTCAATTGATCATCTTTCATTTGGAAAATGCAGAACAATCGTAAAACTGGACATGAAGGCCATCACATCCCGCTGACTGCGTTTGTGACGTTCGAAAGTTTGGCATTGGCCAGCGTGCTTTACTTCTCAAGACACCGGCAGGAAACGTGCTTTGGGATCTCATCGCCTACTTGGACGACGATACTGTGAATTGGGTCCGCAAAGCCCCTATTTAATACCATTCCGCGTCAAAAGAGGCTTATCCCGGAGTGAGATAGATAAATTCCCAAGGTGGCCTAAAAGCAATTGTGATTTCGCATCCCCATTATTATACCACTTATGCGGACTGGTCGAAGACGTTTCACTGCCCAGTCTACACTTCTGAGGATGACAAGATGTGGTTGGAGAGGCTTGAGGACCCAGGCACGGAAAGAAAACCCATTGAAGGCTCGACAGAAGAGATACTGCCCGGGGTAACGGCCATAAAGACAGGTGGACACTTCGACGGCAGCCTTGTGTTGCACTGGGAGGAGAAGTTGTTCATTGCAGATACCTTCATCACCGTTCCGGTGAGTGCTTCGACTAATCTCGAGCTGCTAGTGTTGCTTAGCCCACTGCTAATGCGGTAAAACCCGTAGTCAGCATATTATCATGTTGGTCGACAGCCGGGAACAACTTCGTTCTCTTTCATGTGGTCCATCCCGAATATGATCCCTTTGCCTCCAGATGAAATCTTCAAGATCTGGAAGGCTCTGAAGCCGTTCCGTTTCACGGTCACGATGGGTGCATTTGTCGGGATGGACGTTAGGGATGAGATGGTAAAGAACAGAGTACTGGAGAGCATGAAGATACAGGTCAAGGCAGAGGGGTGGAGGGCTCACAAGATGCTTGATGAGGTCTGCTGATTTGGGTTATCCAAAGGTTATCAAAAGCATGTGAAGTACCTAGCCAATTACCTCTCTGTACCAACCAGCAGCTTTGGGATATATAGCTGATTCTAATCCCTCTCTAATCGCACCGCCGGATTGCTCTCTATGAAGTTCAAATCGACCTTGTGCCCAAGCAGCTCCCGTATGTTCTTTACTTTGTACCTATAGGACCATCAGCGAGATGTCAGATAGCAAGTTGATGGGTGACACTCACTTAATCATCGTTGGACGTTCAAGACTCAGACCCCAACCGTACACTCTCATATCCTTCGGCAATCCCATCGGTTCCAGCATTTCTGGTCTGAACATCCCGCTATTACCAATTTCCACCCACTTATCCAGCCCCTCATGGAATCCGAAGATCTCCATACTCGGTTCCGTGTACGGATTATAAGCAGGCTTGAAGCGCAACTTATGAATCCCCATCTTCGCAAAGAAGACTTCCATAAAGCCAATAAGTCCACCGAGTGTGAGACCGAAGTCTGCAATGACGCCTTCGACTTGGTGGAACTCCGCGAGATGCGTAGCGTCGACGGACTCGTTGCGGAACACACGATCAATAGAGAATAAGCGGGCAGGTCTAGGATTAGCTGCGAGTTTGTGTAGCATGTATGTCGAAATGGCAGTAGTGTGGGTGCGGAGGACAAGGCGGAGGGATTCAGAGTCTTTGAAGGGGTAGCGGTAGCCTATCGAGCCATATTTTCCGTTTTCATGGACCTGCTTCACATTGGACCAGTACTGATCATAGTCAAGAGCTTGGTCTTTTTGTTGACTTAGCAGTGTCGGTTTGCCATTTGGGAGGTGAGACGAAGTGTCAGGATCGGCTCGAGGTTTGTCGGCCTGTGGAGGATCAGAGATGTAGAAGGTGTCTTGTAGGTCTCGAGCAGGATGCTGTTGGGGAACGAAGAGCGCATCGAAGTTCCAGAAGCCAGTTTCAACGAAGCTGGGCAACGGTTAACACGCGTGGTAAACGATATCGCAGTGTCTTTACCGGTTTGTAGGCATTTCTTCGAAACCCATCTCGAAAAAGATCTGTCGAAACTCGTGTCGAACTTTATTTACTTAATTGACAGGCTATTAGTCGGTATGAACAGCGGCTCAGAGTGCTGGGACTTACATGGATGTAGGGCTCCGCTGGGGGTGAGAGCGCCCTTGGACTTAAAGTTATAAGGCTTTAGCTGTACACCCTTCCAGGAACCACTGCGGCATCATGAGCGACGACGTGTCTAGCTTGCGCAGCGGGAAGCCATACCTTGCGAGCATATCTGCCGTTAAGTCGGTTTCTTCTTTGACAAAATCTTTGGTGTACTTGGGGCCCTTGGATATCTCAAAGCTGATGACCTTTCGCATTGAAACTAACTTTCTCTTCCGAAGCTCAACAATCACTTTCTGATCTGGATGGGTCCTTGTCTCCTTGATCGTCTGTAGCTGCTCACGAGTAGTATCGGTGATAGATTCGACCTTAAAGATGATTCGTTAGCCGTGCAAACCTTCAAAGTCCTCCTAGCACAGGGGTGCACACGTTTGCCCTAAGCATATCCTTATCTTTCTTGATCCAGCCTTCCTTGAACGCTTTTCCTTGGCCAACCTTCGCACTCTCCTTGCCGACGATGCTCTGGAGTCATCGTCAGCGGAAAGAAACCACACATAACCACAACGTGTACAGCCATCATACGGGCAAATCCGCGATCTTTAAACCTTCCAAGGCCTTCGAAACCGCTTCGAAGACTTTAGCCTCATGACTGCCATGTGTTGCAATGCTCTCGGCCTCTTCGGTCAAAACAGCTTCCTCCCGATCAATGGTTTTATAACTGACAATCTCTCTGGAGGATAGTCGGTCAAGCGCGCTTTTGATTATTGTGAAGGGCGTAGTGGGAAAGGCATCGGCGCTCGCAATTGGGTCGTCGGTGGTAGAGAGAGCTTGCAATACTTCGGCGGTGAGGTCGCCCGTCATAATTATAAGCTGCGAAGTGTGCCAGTGTTTCTGCGACGTGATTTGGAGCTTGTCGGTATAAGATTTGAGTGTATTTATTGGCGTGAGTCTTACGGCCGACGGGCGGACCTTAGCATATTTGGTTGCTTTGCGGGATCTACCGTACGAGTACCTTATGTCTCGCGCTAACGCAAACGTACTAGTACTAACTGATCCGAAGAGTCCAAGTAATGCTCATATCAAATGACTTGATCTGAATGGTTATGGATTTCCAACCTCCCTGCCTACAAATAGGTAGTGCTGGGTTTCCAAGTATACGACGAATCCATCTGGACCCTCCATGTCTCTGCCGTGATCTTTGGTGGTGATGCTCCCGGGATGCTGTTCGGCGCACAGAGACCTTCGGATGGCCGTACTACGAACCCCGACTTGCGTGCTGCAACTGCAGCTTTTCGCACTCACATTATGGCTCGTTGCTGTCTATGGTATGACAGACAGACAGATCAGGGATCTGAGGTGGGCGAAATCTCCTGCCTCTATGGTTGACGCAAGATATTGACATCTGAATGCTAGGTCGGAGACTAGGGATATATTCTATCACGGCTACGACAACTATATGAAATATGCTTTTCCGGAAGATGAGCTTCGACCAATATCATGCAAACCTTTGGCGCGAGACAAAAGCAACCCAGCTCACTTCGAGCTCAACGATGTACTTGGCAACTACTCCTTGACCCTGATTGACAGCCTCTCAACGCTCGCCATCCTGGCATCGTCGCCACAGAACCCTAACGGCAGGAATAAAGCTCTTGAAGATTTTCAACAAGGGGTAGCTTCCTTGGTAGAGCAGTATGGCGATGGGAGCGACAAAGCGAGCGGGCAAGGACTCCGGGCCGCTGGCTTTGATATCGATAGTAAAGTCCAGGTCTTCGAAACGGTTATACGTGGTCTAGGAGGGCTACTGAGTGCCCATCTGTTTGCGGTAGGAGACCTACCGATACGGGGTTACAATCCGCCAGAAGAGGAGAGACTAGCTGCCAAGGCGTTGCGCAAAGGCAACAAGCGCGGCAGATTACGTGGAATAAAATGGAGGAGAGACTTTACATATGACGGTCAACTGTTACGGCTTGCGCATGACCTTGGTAGACGTCTTCTTCCAGCTTTTCAGACCTCTACTGGCATCCCATATCCAAGGGTAAACCTGAGGCACGGCATTCCTTTCTATCCCAATTCGCCTTATAACCATGATGCTGAGCATGGACAATGTGGTGTTACACAGCCACCTTCGGGAGAAGTCACTGAGACCTGCAGTGCCGGCGCCGGCAGCCTCGTGCTTGAGTTGACCACACTCAGCAGGCTTACAGGGGACCAACGATTCGAAAAAGTCGCCAAAAGCGCGTTCTGGGCAGTCTGGAACCGACGAAGCAGTGTGGGGCTAATAGGTTCGGGTATAGACGCTGAAAGTGGTCTTTGGGTTGGCCCTTACACTGGAGTACGTATCGTCTCGCGTGTAGCTGTTTCACTGAAAGTTTGCTGATATGATATTTCTTCAAGATCGGAGCTGGAATCGACAGCTTCTTTGAGTACGCTTTAAAGTCTCACATTCTTCTCTCTGGTCTTCCTGCTTCAGACCCCGCAGTAGCAGATTACAAGGACGCTCCAGCAGAATCAGATACCCCAGTGGGCCTTTTGCAGGAAGAAGATGAATCAGCCGAGGCTTTCCTACGTACCTGGCAGGAGGCACACTTGGCCATCAAGCGCCACGTTTATCGAGGGTCAATGTACCAACATCCTCACTACATTCAGGCTGATCTCTTTACGGGAGCTGTGCGAGCTCTCTGGGTCGATAGTTTGAGTGCCTACTATCCCGGTCTACTCACGCTTGCTGGTGAGATTGAGGAAGCTACCGAGACCCATCTCTTGGCGACAGCTTTATGGACTCGATATTCAGCTTTGCCCGAGCGCTGGTCTACTGCAACAGGGAGCATCGAAGGCGGCCTTGGATGGTGGGGTGGTCGGCCGGAGTTCATCGAATCCACTTATCACCTTTACAGAGCTACACAGGATCCATGGTACCTTCATGTTGGTGAGATGGTGCTTCGAGACATCAAGAGAAGGTGCTGGACCAAATGTGGTTGGGCTGGGTTGCAGGACGTCCGAAACGGAGAGCAAAGCGATCGGATGGAAAGCTTCTTTCTCGGAGAGACTGCGAAGTATATGTTCCTTCTTTTTGATCCGGCCCACCCATTGAACTCCCTGGACGCTCCATTCGTGTTCACCACTGAAGGGCATCCTCTCATCGTCCCGCGATCTTTCAATAGTAGCCGAATTCGGAGAAAGGCAATCAGCCCCGCACTTAACCCGGTGAACACACAGGTCTGCCCTAGAGCTCCTAATCCGGTACCATTTAGCATTTCCGCGACCGCCGCAAGAAGTGACATTTTTCATGCTGCTGGTCTTGCCAGACTTCATCAGCTACCCACAATTGCAACAATCGAATCTCCGATTGTAGAATTTTCACAAGATCATCCAAGCATCTCGTTGTCTGATGTTCAATCTCCATCAAACTATACATATTTTCCTTGGACATTGCCACCTGAGTTAATTCCATCTTATGCCATATCTTCCAGAACAATTACTAGACCTACATTTGATATTACATTTCCAGTTTTGCCAGATATGGTTCTAGGTCCAGGTACACTTCAGCGGGTACGGGAAGGTATAAAGATCAATTCAATGGGAGGATTACGCCTAGGAATGATACAAGACGCACCCTCCGTCGGCGATAGCCAGGAAATTATGAGTCTTTACAGAGTTCAAGCTATCAACAACATTGCACTTGGTAAGGATGAGAAAATCTTTCTTGGGAAGGACATCGTTGCTGGAGTGGTCAGCCCGCTTGATCCGAACTTCAGTCGGATTCGCGACACGACAATGCTGGATATCGTTGTTGATGTCAAAGAATCGCGAGATTTATCTGATGAGCTATCCGTGGCAGGACTGGTGAATACTACGGGCGCGGTCATCATACCTACAGTTGACGTTCCATCTACCACCGCTGGGGCTGCGAACATGCGGATTGCGTTCCATTCACTTGTTGACCACGTTTCTTCGATCCTCCGTGATCATACCTCTGCTAGCACTCCCAAGACCAATCGTGTCTTCATTCCCGCTATTGTGCCTACAGGCGTTGGAGCTGCCCCTCTCCCAGACTTCGAGGAGGCTCCTGGTCCAGATACCGTAGGTGGTCCCAAACTGCCTTTGAATTGGGAGTCTATTTATCTCGGCGATGAGCTATGCAATAGCAGGTTGCCACAATCGGTACCGAATCATCATCAGGTCATCGTTCTACGGAGGGGAGGGTGCAGCTTTTCCCAGAAGCTTCAAAACATTCCAAGCTCCGTACTATCACCAACTTCGCTTCAGCTGGTCATTGTGGTCTCATACGGGGACGATGCTGGTGTACCGGAAGGTTGGTTGATACGACCGCTACTGGATCAGGTGCAAACTACGTTTGGAGTCCTGTCACGACACAATCCAATCCCCATGATTATGGTCGGTGGTGGCGAGCAGACATACAACGCTCTTAGACATGCGACAGGGGTCGGTATCAAGAGGAGATATTCCATACATGCGCAGGGCATTCCAATCAGCAATCTGATAGTTATATAAGCACATGACTACGCAAATCGGTCGAGTCAATAGATATTAGTTGCGTCCGACTCTGTAAGCTCGAGTTCAAGGTGCTCTGGCTTACACCTTATCTGCGCCCACGTCTTCACTCCTGACATTGACAGCTACACCACGAAGCTCGAACGTCGGAGGCCCTTTGTACCCACGATTCCTTATCCGAGTCCACCAGATTATCACAAAGACCGTCAGACCTCCTGTGATGACGCATGAATAGTTCATGGTAGTAGCGGTGACGGGAAGGGAATATGGGAAGCAATAGATCACGACGAAAACTGCAATGTAACTGCAGGCGATTCCATTGACGATAAAGCCCAATGAGCCCTTCATCCAGAAAGGGCCAGGGTTGACATTGGCACGCCGGGAGAGAAGATGCGGCAGAATGGTGGCAATGTAGGATAAGGTGGATAAGATAACGAAGGATCCTACGAAGGCATTGAAGGCTGTGGATGATCCAACGTAGAGGCATCCTAGCAAAGCTGTAAGGAACCCGCATGTGAGGATAGCGTTGAAGGGATTCCTACAGGTAGCGTTGACCTGATCCAAGATGTGGCTAAAGGGTGTTCCGCCATCACGAGCCAGCGTCCATAGTGTTCGGCTGGTGGTGAGAAAGAGGGTGCTATTCGCGCAGAGTAGGGAGATGAGGATAACCGCGAGCAAGCCAATGCTCCCGGCTGCTGAACCGGTGGCTTGGCGGTATATTTCTGCCAATGGAAGCGTGGCAGACGCTGAGACCACAGCATCGAGATCTGAGATGGCGTAGAACATTGCGATCATATAGCAGAGAGCGGTGAAAAATCCGACGATCGTCTGCGCCGCTATCGCTTTGGGAACGTTGACCTCTGGTCGCGGAAGCTCCTCGGCGAGGTGCGTAACCAAATCAGGGACACCCACGGCAAATGCGCCGTTCAGCATACCCATGAGAAATATGAATCCTTTGCTGGAGTAGCCTATGTCTGCCGACCAGTCCTTCCAGACAAATGCATTGGTTGCATAGCCGTTTCCGCCTGGTCTCCCAGGCATTACCGCACACACGATGATCGTGATGAAAACACCGGCGAGAACGAAGAAGATGCCGGCATTATTGATCGCAGGCAGCGTACGGTTGGCAAATAATACCACGCAGCAAGAGCACCACATCGTGATCTGGTAGGTGACGAAGACATGCCACTTCTGTACGACGAAGCCGGGATGGTTCAGTGCGTACATCTGGACCACGATGTTTGCATTGATGGCAGTTACTGAGGCCGACGCAACGATCCAAGCGAAGAAATTCCAGTAGCCAGCGAAAAGGCCACAAACTCGGCCATATCTCCTGCCGGCGGTAATGGAGGCCCATTGGTAGACTCCCGAGGAAGATGGAACGGCCGATGCAAGTTCGGCGATGGACGCCGCGATGGCGAAGTAGAAGACGGAGACGACGAGGCTATGATCTCGATGGTTCAGTCCGGGCTTGATCAATATGGAATTTTGTTTCGAGGCAAGGAGACAGGTTCAACCCACAATTCGTAAATCACATATGCAGGTCCACCATTGAAGATAGCTACCGCCTGCATCGAATGAGATTTCTTCACGTGTGATATTGCCTTTGAGTCGGATCACTCACAATTGTTCCGCCCAGTGCCGCCCAAGTGTTCCCACTGACCAGTCCTACACCACAGATGCTCAGCAGACTGAAGTTCCTGTCCAATTGTTGAACATGGCCCGAAGCATTGATTTCTACCACAGTAATTGGTAGGTCCTTGTTGGTCAAAGGAGCTTCCGGTGCCGATTTTTCAGGGTCGGAGCTATGGTTCTGCATTGTGTCGAGTTTGACGGACGCAAAGTAATGTGTGAATGAAAGACCATGGTGGGTTATAAGGTCTTCGTTGATCCATGGTAATATATCGAGATCCAATATCACTATTGATAGGGCTGCTGCGTCCACGCTGCTCGGTAAGCTG
>QQTW01002005.1_pt1 | contig 14603 bp, 18 predicted proteins | sample 1904831 | NCBI WGS metagenome assembly QQTW01 (sample SAMN09435610, study PRJNA476489) | Subsurface metagenome, whole genome shotgun sequencing project. | reverse complement strand
AGATCCTGGATTGTATTCGCGATATTTTTAATATCGGTGTTAATTTTGCGTGGCCACTTTTTATTTTACCCACGTGCTTGGCCGCAACGGAATCCGCACGCGTACCAATAGCAAATGCACATGGCAGCGTATGAGATCTGGTTGAGCGATAGAAAGGAGACCGTTTGATACTGCGGTCCATGACCACCAAGTCGCACCCGTAACTTGCGGCACAAAGTTTGATATCGACGGCCCGTTCCTCCAGCAGTGCGGTGTCTCAGGGACACTCGCGCGACAAGCTGCCCCGAAGGTTACTGTCCTTCTCATACTGCTGGCCAAACTATTCCGATACAGAGACTTCGGCTGGGAACGGCAGCCGGTGGTGGCACAATGAGGACTTGACTTTATCGTTTGAAGGGTCCTCGACGTGCACTGATCCTACATACCGCACACCGCCTGAGTTATCACGTTATTAGTCTCAGCATCTTCGGACCCGTCTCTTGAATGGACGGCGCTTCTAGGATCAGGCTTCTTTTCCTTCTCACAGACTCATGCCTCATCTCTCTAACACTTTGCTTTTCCTTCCGTCTCCTCTGGCAATGGTCTACATCGCTCGCTTGACCGGTAGACTCCCGTCTGATGCTTCTGCTCATCCGTGTCCATTTTCTTGCTTGATTTAACTCTATCTGATGCTTCTTTGCGTTCTTTGATCGCGCCAAAATGGCCTTATACCAGCAGTCATTGACTTTGGCAGCTCTTTCTCAGTCAAGTCTTCTTCTTGCGGAGCCGTCACGGCACAGCAACGGTTCGTCGTGCCGTGGAGCAAAACCTACTACGGCCTGCATGGGCCTTGGCAAGTAGTCGAGGTGTTCGTCGGTTTCGTCGGTGGTAGTGACTACGATCTCAGGATCGAACGGCAGCAGACCAAGGTGGACTTGATGCCTGATGGCGAACGGGGTTCGTTTATTCTGAGCCGGGAGGCGTGCAGTGACTATAGCCACCGCTCTTGCGGTCGAGGCGGGCTTTGGGAGCCACAAGGCGACACGCCAATCGCGTACCAGCCGGCTTGGGACGACTGGCTTCCGGCCGAGGAAGTGAGGGGAATACTGGATACGCGCAGGCCATGACCGTGGATTCGCAGTGGATATAAAACGCGAGTCTTGTGTCGGTAATGAATGTCACCATTATGAATTCAGATGGCTCGGAACGGGGACCTGAACCATCAAGGACGAACCTGTGACGCAGAACTTCCGTATTTCTGACGATCGAGACATTCCGGACATCGAGGCCAACATCTTTCCCGCCGCATTGCACGCAGACGGAATCACACCATCGTAATCGTACCCATCCACATAGGCTCTGCAGCTCTTGATTACGCTGGATCCCTGGCATTCGCTGGCTACGACAAGGCCAGAATCGTCGGTCCTTTCACCACCTTCTCCGATGAGCCACCACTTTTGCTCGACATAGGTATCGGTGTCCAGGAGGGAGGATCGCCTTTTGAGTTTGCTACAGAGGGACTTCTCGTCGAGGAGTCTGATGAGAGAGGTGCTAGCCAGCTTTCCCGGATTCGTCGGTGCCTTACCTGCACTTACCTGCACTTACCGGCAAAAACCTGCGAAACCATCGCCGAGTTACTGCCCGTATCCTTTAATGATGTGTCCGGTTACTGGCTGTGGAACACCGAGGATCCACGACCAGACCGTCGTCACCTCGGCTGCCTACCTGGGTTTTAGATTCCCGCCTGCGCCGGGATCCGACAGCGATGTTGAAATCAGGGTCTCGTTCGTATTGCTCTCGTACCTGTCTGGCGATCATAAGCCCCAGCGATTGCATCCCGACAGCTTTGACAAGTTACTCAGGTGAGAGCCTCTCCCCATCGAATACGCAGAAGCCGGGCATCCTAGTAGTATCGGCTTTCCGTCATGACCGAGGAGATTGAATGGCTGTACCCGCGGCTGCCGCCTCGTGTTCTGATATCATGTCATAAACCTACCACGTACAAAGCCTGCCCCTTTAGAAAACTTGCCTTTGACGTTCTCTTGTCTTTGGGCCATGACGTATTCAGAAATATCTCTTGGAATGTAAGAGCATCACGTATAGTGTAAAGAAGACCCACTCCTATGAAGCGCTGTGAGGATAATGGAAAAGCCACGTGGGCATGCCATATACTAATGCGACGGAACTCTGTCTAGTTCCACATTGCACAGCTAAGGCTTTCAACGCTGAATGTCGATGAAGTGCCCTGGCCTGGGCGAGAAATAGCAAGAACTCCGAAACCGAGCCGGGTATCCATCATGAGAAACTCGCCCTTGGAATAGCGTCATGATAATCATTTCGCGAGGCCGCCAGCACCCAGCGCCAGTAAATGAGACCGTTCTCAGGCTATAATGAAGAGCATGCTCAAACCTCAATCCCGAGATTGGCCAACCTCTCTTCCTGCCGCCGGGTCAGATAGACCAACTCAAAGTTCCGCGGCATGCCGACCCCAGCCCTATTGTAATCAGCAAGTCGCGCTTGTGCAGAACCGAATCGACAGTCTGAATCACTTACGATAAATAGTCACATTTCATGTTCCTAGCCTTGTCTCGGATGTCGACCTGAGTGCGCCTATGCAGCACATTCCGCCCTAGCTCGTCGTACTTCTTGATTCGGGCCCAGCTGCAACCGAGCTCCGCAATGAGCTGGATGAGCTCGCGCACTTCTTCTTCCGTCCACGCGTGCCGTACTCGGGCTTCCTTCTTGCGCATCGCCGCGATCATCTTGGCGGCTCGGTTGATTGCATTGTACTGAGTGCCTCGGGACTCCAGACGCACCGCTTCCGGACCGCCGTCCGATGAATTGGCGTCTTCATCTTCCAGGGCGGCACGTGGCGCATCGTGAGGGGGGGCTCGGACTGGAACGGGTTCCCGCGGTGCTGCCGCCGCCGCCGCAGGGGGTTTTCTTCGTTTAGCGACATCGTGTCTCCGTTGGTCTTGCTCAAACTCATCATCGTCGGTCTCATCATCGGCAACTGCAGGCTGCCGCTTTCTTTTCGAACTGCTGGCGGGCAGAGGCTGTGTATGTTGGCCATCCTCTTCAGCCTGACTTCCTTCATCGAACCTCAATCGCTTCGCATTCGGTTGGCGATCGATGAATGAGCGACGCTGTTGCAGCTGGTTATCCACTCGACTCCGTGCTGTATTTTCCTTATCCTGCTTCTGAGCACTCCTGTATTGTTGTAGTCGTTCTTGTGTGGAGAGCGGAGCCGAGCTCGTTGGCGCTTTGCCGTGTGCCTCGACATTGTCGTCATTGTCTCTATCGTCATCGTCGTAGGTATCGTCTTCAGCAACGGGACGCCAATCATCTTCCAGAGGAATGTTACCAGAAACAGCTTCGTCCTCCTCTACGGTGACCTTTGCGGTATCAGTTCTTGTGGGGTCTACCTGTTTGGATGTTGGCTTGTCTTGTTGGTTTTGGATTTGTTGTTTTTCCTCATTCGCGTGCTGTGCGGTATCAGGCTGCGGTTGCACACCTTGCTCAGAGAGTCGCTTCTCTCGCCGCTTGAGAAGTGCTATACCCTCTCGTGACGCAAAGCTACGGCGTTGGTCAATTTCTGCTGTCTCAAGGTTACCACACAGGGTCTCACCTCCTATCTGCGACCTGTGCGCGAGCGTAAGTTGCTTCATTTTTCAGCGATACCGCTGCTGCTTGATTGCTATGTGGTGCCTCAGGCTCAGGCATGTCAGGCTCAGCAAGATCAACATTTGGCTCGACCGCGTCGCGTTGATACGAGGTGGGGTTGCTCCTAAACGCTATCTCGGCGTTGAGGACCTCCATGAGCTTGTCGATGCCTCCTCTCCGCTCGATTTGCCCGTCAATCTCTTGACTTCGCTTGCGGACCCAATCGAGCACCTGGACCACGAAATCGGACCACGAAAATTTCGCTCCGAGCTCGTCGAGGTCGACCCATCCTTCATCACTCGCCCCTTCATTGTCCAGGAAGTAACGTTGGATCTCGCTGATTCTCGTCTTGATGGCGGTCTGATACTTTTTGGCCATCGGACTCTGTCCCCCTCCGAGACGCGGAACATCCCATCCTTTAAGCTGGCCATTCTGAAGTAAATCCTCCATCTCGGAAATCAGGCTGTCCCTCTCTGTGGATGGTGTGAAGAAGATTGGAGTGATGCTCTCATCGGGATCGAAGGTTTCCTCGTTCTGATCTTTAGCCAAGGCCATGATAGCCTTCTGGGTGCGAAGCTCCAGCCCAAGCTGAAAGGTTTCTTCTTCCAACGCACTACTTCCCACCGTTACGGCCGTTGAAGCTTGCCCCGAAGGATGGAAGGTATCGAGGAAATGTAAGGGGAATAGTCCGTCCAGATAGTCGACGGCCTGCCGAGTCTTCTCGCTGTCTCGCTCGGAGCCAATGATACTGTATGCGAAGCTAGCAAGATTCGCATTGTAAAGGATCTCGTCTAGTCTCCACGGCTCCGAGCCCAGCTCTTCCGCCGAGCGGATGCCCAGAAGCGAGCGCAGGACAGTGTCGCGCTGTATGTACTCGCTCGTTCCGAAATAACCCCGAGGAGTTGAGTATGACTTCTCACGGCCCGCGAGTGCTTTGCCAGTCTTCGAGGCAGGTATCTTGATTTCCCGTGTTATCGTGCGAAGCTCGTCCGCTGTAGACGACACGGGCGCGATCAGTCGCAACAAGTCGCCGGAACACTGGTACAGACTTGGCAGGAACATGCTCATCATCTCTGCGTCCAAGTCTGCGGCCTCTGCAGCCGAGAAGGAGGAGAATGCAGAGATGGCAGTCGTGCCGGAAATGTTGGATGCCACACCAGGGGAGGTTTCGATGATCCTATCGACGGTACGGTATGGTGTAGCCAGAGGACCACGACCCACATCCTTATGCGCCATCGCAGCGGATGAAACTGGCGTATTTGCCGAGGAATATTCCGGTATAGTTGTGAGGTCTAGAACTGACATTTGGCTTAGTCAATGGATACGGTGAACCATGAACCTGTGAAATCAAGAGTCGCAATATACGAAAGGCAAATCTGCAGCAAAGAACTCTGCCGGACTTCGCGATATGCTCCTTGATAACCCTTCAGAAACCTTGAGAGTGCCTTGACGAGCGTGCATGAACCAAAGAGCACTTCACTAACCTACTGTAGGAGCACTCCCTCCATTCGCCCGCGTCTTCCTCTTCGTCTGAGACGTGCGACTGCTCACGCTGCCGACGCTCTCAACACTCGCCTGACGATCCTTCCGCCGATTGTTTCGCCGAGCTTGTGGAGGTTCACTTGGGTCGCTGGGATCCCGGCTTTGGCTTCGTGTTGACCTGGCCCTGGTCGTGGCTGTCCGCGGCAACGGGCCATCATGCGCCAGTGGGGTATTCTCGCGACTTTGCGATCGCAGGGTGGGCATGTTGCCGCGGCTTTCAAAGAGGGTCAATTGCGATGTAAGATTTCATTCTAAGGTCGCGCTTATGTTTGCTGACAGACCAGCGGTGCATCAGTGTCTCTTCAAGAGAACGACTTGGAAGATGATCATGAAGATGTAAACACGCTCAAGCGCGGAATTAGATGACGCCGATCATCCGACGGATCAAGTATAGCCCGTCAGGCACAGACCCCGACCGGGCGACAGCCTTACGGCCTTGTGGCCTTATCAGGCTTACAGCGCAACGGTAGCCGTCAGCCGGTACGTACACACGGCAGGCTTGGCGCTTGGCGCCCCCTTGCTCCCAGGATTCAAGGAAGCGTGAAACTTTTTGGCCACGAAACATCTGAGTTGAGGCAACCTGGACCCAAAAGCAAGAAGAAGCTCTCATCACAATTCCGACGATTACACAGCAGAGTCTTTCTCACAGTCACTTGTTCGCGGCCATAGACACGGCGGATCAACCAGTGATGTTGGTTCTTGCTTGAGTTGCACTTCATTCCGCCAAAACCTTGCGTCAAAGAGAAACGGCCTTTACACATCTCACTTCACAATGAGGATTGGGCGATGGCGGCTTTGTATCGTCCTCTCACTCGCCTCAGCTCTGTCATCTTGCCACACGCTTGACACGCCGGATGACCAACAGCTGGCCGAGATCCTAAGCCGCGACGCGCCAGTGCCCGCGAGCAATGTGGCCGATGATGTGTCCGGTACGACCAGGTCCGAGGGGACAGTGGATGGGACGGCCGACGGCAAGCCTCACGCAGGACCCTTCGTGGGAGTCTCGTCAAAGGAAAAGCTAGCCGCAGTGGTGCAAGACCTTGGATCCGGGAAGCCTACGCCGACGTCGCTGGAGAGGTACATCAAAGAGGTGTCCAAGGACGGGGGACAGGTGCCTGAGAGCAATGACGGCGTGATGGACGACAAGAATCGCATCACGCCCAAGGAAGGAACGACAGGAACGGAGGGCGGCGTGTCCGAGAAGAATCGGATGGCGCAGGAGGGACAGGCGGAGAGAGTCCCGGATCCGCCCAAGATTGCTCCTCCGTTGCCGCACAGCGAGCAAGAAGAGATCCTGAAGGAAAGCTCGGCCTCGACGGTGGAGGGCGCCAGTTCAGAAGCTGAGAAGAAGCCGATGGGTGCCAAGGGGCTCGAGGTACGTTGTCCGAACATCCAAGCTTGCGACAGTAGGGCACCAATACTGACGGCTATTCTCCCTCCCCGGTAGAAACCAACAGACCTTCCTGAGAAGACGCATGACATACCTCTTCCGGTCCCTCCGACGTTGCCGAAGAGCGACGGCCTCACCGAACCCCTCTCGGACACTGAAGGGTTCCCACTACCCAGCCTGCCGGAAACCGATGACAGCGGCATAATTCAGCCTTTCCATTCATTCATACTCGCCGTGGCGATGATCCTCTTCTCTGAGGTCGGCGACAAGACCTTCCTGGTTGCCGCGCTGATGGCGATGCGCCATCCTCGCCTTCTCGTGTTTTCAGCCGCATTCGCTGCCCTCATCGCCATGACGGTACTCTCTGCCGTACTTGGTCATGCCGTCCCGACACTCCTTCCGAAACGATTCACCAGCTTTCTGGCTGCGCTGCTCTTCTTCGTCTTTGGGGTGAAGCTGCTTCGAGAGGGCTACTACATGAGTCCCGACGAAGGAGTCGGCGAGGAAATGAAAGAGGTGGAGATGGAGCTGGAAGAAAAGGAGCAATCGTCGAGGAAGCAGGGTCGCCGACGGTCATCCATATCCCCGTACATGCTGGAGGCGGGCCGGGGCAGACGGGCACGCTCGAGCCAGCGGCTTCCTGCTCCTGCCCGGAGTCCCTCATCCTCGCCTTCTCCTCCGCGCACCCCGAACCGCTCCTCTCTGGCCGGCACTCTGGCCGGACTCAACAACCTCTTCTCCTTGCTGCTGAGCCCGGCGTGGGTGCAGACGTTCGTCATGACATTCCTCGGCGAGTGGGGCGATCGGAGCCAGATCGCTACCATCGCGATGGCGGCCGGTCAGGATTACTGGTGGGTCACAGGCGGAGCCATCAGCGGACACGCCGTGTGCACCGCAGCTGCCGTGATCGGCGGCAGAGCCATCGCAGGAAGGGTGAGCATGAGGGTTGGTAAGTCTCGGGCATCGTTGACTATCGTCGTGCTTGCAAGCTAACGCGGTCGGGACAGTAACTCTAGGAGGCGCCATCGCCTTCCTCGTTTTCGGGCTCATCTATCTTCTGGAGGCCATGTACTCAGATTGAGACGCTGTCTTGGGTCTGAGGATGCTGGCCTGAGCCCGAGTCAATGTGCAGCTGTCTGCATACAAGCTTTTAATATCTGCGATTTTAGCCAAACCAACTTCTCTGTAGAATAGTTTACGGGGGGCAGCATGGCAGGCTATGGAGTCCCTTGAGTATACAAGCGCATGAGGCGGAGTTCTTGTTTTGATCTTGGACTGTATACTACGTAGGGAGTGCAGGGCTTACCTACATACTAGCTATACATCATTCTGCCTCGTGGCAGAAGCTCGAATGGCGCTTTATCGAGTGGCATTGAACGCGCTTGTGTGTGATGATCCGACTCTGGCAACTGCAGGAACAAGACGCCTATAACCCAAGGCTGCTGTCGTTCCTACCGCTCAGTAAACTCATCGCCATCGGTAGGACAAGATTGGAAAGCCGTCGTTTTCCGGAAATGCGAGATTACTAAGCCCTAACTCCAGGGCTGGAGGGCACGGAGGGTTCCAAGGTTACCGCCAGACAGAAAGATCCGACGTATTCTCCATACCTCCGTTGCGGAACTAAAAGCTGAGCATCAGCTCCCGACTCCAGTCAGATGGAACTCGCCAACCGCTTCAGCTGCTCGCTCCGACAGCCTCCGCATTCTTTCCACACAATGCCGCCCTAATCTTCGGCTTTCTGACTGCCTTCGCATCGTCGCATCGTCGGTCGAGCTCTGATTATGCGAAAGACCTGGCCATGGCCCGTGAGAGCACAATGACGTCCGAAGGGCGGACCCCAAACCGTCGCCGCACGACTGCGTCCGACATCCAATCGACCGTCGCACGACCGGGCGACGTCCAGATCAACGTCAAAGGCGCCTTCATCGTGGATGACGGGCCGGGCACGCCGAGGAGCTCGTCCAGCACCGACTACGAGCACGACCCTAGGGACATCCGGCTTCCGAATCACACTTCTGTCGTCAGTCACGTAGCAGTAGATGTATGTACCCTCCTCGCAGCCTCTCATCCGGCTTGATTCAATTCTGGTGTGATTGCTGAGCCTTCTGTGAGCGTACTAGATCGGTGGCTCTCTGGCCAAACTCGTCTACTTTTCCCGAGAGCCCGATGAGCTCGGCGGCCGGCTCAACTTCCTCAAGTTCGAGACGGACAAGATAGACAGATGCATAGAGTTCATGCGCCAGTTGCGGTTGGATCATCAGCAGCTCAATGGCTCGAGAAAGGATCTCTGCGTCATGGCCACCGGAGGCGGCGCATTCAAGTACTTCGACAAGATAAGGGAAGCTCTTGGCGTAGAGGTGTTGAGGGAAGACGAGATGGAGTGCTTGATCATTGGTGAGTGTGTACGTGCCGGTCTCGTAGTGTCACGATGGCATTGACTGGTCCAAGGGCTGGACTTTTTCATCTCCGAGATTCCGGAAGAGGTTTTCACGTACAGCGAGAACGACCCAATGCACTTCTCCGAACTCGGAGCCAACACCTACCCTTATCTCCTTGTAAACATCGGATCCGGCGTGTCCATGGTCAAGGTGTCCGGCCCGCGCCAATACGAGCGTGTCGGAGGCACCTCACTCGGCGGCGGCACACTCTGGGGTCTACTGTCCCTCCTGACCGGCGCGAGGACCTTCGACGAGATGCTGGGCATGGCCGAACGGGGAGACAACACCGCCGTGGACATGTTGGTCGGCGACATCTACGGCATGGATTACGGCAAGATCGGGCTGAAGAGCACAACCATCGCCAGCAGCTTCGGGAAGGTGTTCAAGATGAAGCGCCAGGGCGAGGAGGCTGCGGAAGACGGAACGGGACTGGCGAACGGTGACGAGACGCAGTGGAACGGGGTGAGCTCCATCGGCGACCGCTCCGCCGGCGAGGGGACATTCAGGCCGGAGGACGTAAGCCGGAGTCTGCTCTATGCGATCAGGTAGGTCTCATCGAATGAGACTGGCTCATATGGAGACACCAGGCTAAGCAGGCAACAGTAATAATATCGGGCAGATCGCCTACCTGCACGCGGAGAAACATGGCGTGGAGCGGATTTACTTTGGAGGCAGCTTCATCCGTGGGCATCATCAGACCATGAACACGCTCTCGTACGCCATCAAGTTCTGGTCCAAGGGCGACAAGCAGGCGTTCTTCCTACGGCACGAAGGGTATCTCGGCGCAGTCGGTGCGTTCCTGAAGCGCCAACCAAGGAACTGGGGAAGGCGGAACAGTTTTGAAGGGCAAATCTGACCAGCCGTGACATTGTGATATAAGAGAACTCTTGACTTCACTATCATCACTTGAGCCGGGGCGGCTGAGGCTGGCCAAGGGTTCCGTGATTTAAGGTCAAACTGCGCAGATGTATATAAAGAGTACGGAGTAGACGGGCCTGACCTCTGAGGTGAGAGGAGGCGACGCATTGAAGTAGTAGTCTCATTGAAGCCTTGAATCCTTCACTGTGTAATTGATCATCTGAGGTTGGAAATATGCAATTCATCGCTAGGATGTGGGTGAGGCTATCACCGACGACAACCGGCGACCCCGTTAATCCGCAGTCTGACCCCACCCGTGGACATACCATTCCTTTACCACGCAAATTCATCTCCGCTGCCACCCCCAATCCATGCAAAAGAGCCCTCGAGGGCACAGTCCTCACTCAGAATGTCGACAGCATCGCCCAATCCTGCCGCCGCTCCAACCACTCCCGCCGAGCTCGACGATCCGACAGAGACAAACGACGACAGCTCGCACGTCCTGCCGAACCTCGACGTCCCCATCCCGCAAGAGGGCAACGTCTATCCGGACTTCGAGAGCCTGCGGTACGCCATCAACGCCTGGGCGCTGCGCGACAAGTTCCTCTCGCGCGTGCACAAGAAGGACTCCACCCGGGTCATCTACAACTGCCGCCAGCACGCCTCGGGCTGCGAATGGCGCGTGCGGGCCAACGTCTCGCGCGACAACGAGCGCGACGTCGTCGTCTCGATCGTGCGCCCGACGCATACCTGCACGCCGGGCCTGTACCTCGACGCCGACGGCAAGCCCAAGTACTCGAAGCGCGGGGTGCAGTTCACGCAGCGCTGGGTGCGCGACGCGCTCAACCGCATCGGCTTCCACATCACCATCGACACGGATGCGGACGACATCATCCGCGTCATCACCGAGCAGTTCGGCGAGACCATCTCGGACCAGCTGGCGCTGAAGACCAAGGCCAGTGTTCTCGTCTCCCGAGGCGACGTGCCGGTGAGGAAGCCGGGCAGGCCGGGACGGCCCACCCGCGCCGTCATCGAGGAGCGGCAGCGCGACATGGAGGCTGCGATGCAGCTGCGCAGGGCGGAGGACAGGCAGTCCAGAGAACAAGAGGACATGTCTGCCGCGCAGGACGAGAGCGAGGTCATCGAGGGAGCGGAGGCCAGACCTTTCGTGTTTGAAAGCGGCGCAAGAGTCATCGGGCCCATGGCGCCAAACGGCGGCGCACAACGGCCTCGAGGGCGCAATCACAGCAATCTCGACCCCAGCTTGACTGAGCTGACTTCGGTGTCAGTCGATCAGAGCCTCGTCGGTCTATCCGTGGACCGTCAGGGTGCCGAGCAACCTCCAGCATGTGAGACGCGCCCTTGCCCGCATTGCTCTGGGACGGGGATCGTGCGAGCGAATGCATCTTCCAGCCGAGCAGCGGCGGTGGACGAGGTACCCGAGGATGCGGATCTCGATATGCTTCGCAAAATGGTCGGTCTGCTCTCTGAGCACATAGAATCCTTGCGAAAGCGTAGAATACAAGCATGAGCTACGGGTCGTCGATTGCAGCCTCTTCTTCTTTGAACTGTGCCTCTATCTGATACCCGGCATTTCTTTCCTTATACAAAACCCAGTTTGGCCTACCAAATTGAGTTTTTTCGAAGACTTTACTCGTCAGTGAGACTGACAACGAAGCTGCATTGCTCTACTTCTAGAAGTGCACATGCACGTTGCGCCAAGGTGTTGAGACAGACCAAAAAAGCGTCGATGAGATGACGATATCCAATTCAAGAGAAAGCTCGACCTTCGAGATCAAAGTCCGCCTCCCACTTCTTCGCCTTCAGGACTCTTTGCTTCTTCGTCGGGCTTCTCTGGTTGTCTCTTGCTCTCTCCGCCATGTTCAGTTGTGCTCTCAAGTTCTCGTTCTCCTCTTCCAGCTGCGCCACCCTCTCCTCGGCACTCGGTGCTGCGTCCTCATGTACATGGATCCCTCTCGTGAGAATCTCAATCTTCCTGTCCAGTCTTTCATCGTTGTGGTCCGCCTCCCGGCCCCAGGCGCCCTTCCAACGCCGCCTCTCTTCCTCGAGCGTGGCTTCCATCCGCTCGTGGCACTCCTCCCGCACCTCCCGCTCCAGATCCTGCATTCTCTCCTCGGACGCCCTCCACGAAGCCTCCGCCGCGCGACGCCTCGACCTCTCTTCCCGTAGCTGCAGTTGCAGTATCTCCAACTGCTCGCTCAACCGGAAGACCTCGTGCGACGCCACCTCCAGCTCCTCGTGCGCGTTGTTGCCGTTTGACGCGCGGCGGTAGCTAGCCATGGCAATGGTGCCGGCCAAGATCTGGCTGCTCGTGGACGGTATGCGAGGGACGGTTACCTCCCTTGCCAGAGCAGAGTAACGGAGTATTTGCGAGGTGGCATTGAAATCACCACTGGCATCGGCGTTGACGATCATTATGGCTTTCTGAGGCGACCGGTGAACCGCTTGTGGATGGGAGTGATGGTATTGATGGTGATGAACGGTAGAAGAGGAGGCATGGAAGGAGTTGGAGAAGAGCAGCTCCGTCAGCTTACACTGGCGGAAAGGAACCAGATTTTGCTGCGAGACCGGTAAGCGGAGCTCCGAAGCGACGTGCCTCGTCATCTTGCACTTACTCTCGTGCTGTCTTGGTTATCGCTCTGCATCTGCATGCACTGACCCAAGTACATCAGACTCTCATTGATCTTGCCGGCTTCAGCCAGTGTCGCCCCGGCGGTCTTGGCATTTCTGGCGCGCTCGGAGCCTGATGACCATCATCAGCATGTTTCATCGGATACGAATGACGAAGGACGGACCAGCCAAATCCACAATCGTCAATGTGCTACTACTCCAAGACCCGCTGCGGCCTGCTCCACGTTTTTTGATCTCGACGCAGAAGAAGCCGTGACTTCTTGAGCTGACGGCATTGCTGCCGGTACCCGCAACTCGACGCTCCGTCAGTCCCGTCTCCAACACCATGAGCGCTTCATCCAGCGTTTTGCAGATAATCTTCCGCAGCCCAGCGACGACCTTACGGTCGGGTGAACGTTCTGTGGGCTTGAAGAGCAGAGCACGCCGCTTGTGCGTGTAGTTTTTCGTCATGCACGCAGTCGTCAGGAGATCAAAGATGCGATCGTTGTACACCTCGTACATGGAGATCAGTATGGCGTACTGCGCAGCTGTGTCTACGGGAACAGAGATGTCGTCCACATTCGGCGCTTGCGGTAGCGTGGATGGCTGTGGAATGTGGCGTTTTGACAGGTACAGGAATGAGCCGGTTTCCTGCCTCACGCGATAGAGTTAGCGGCGCTTCAATCGTACTCCTGATGGGACCAGCGAGCAGGATATGTCCTTCCGAGACCTTACCAGCATCGGCGTTTGAGCCCTGGAGCTCATCCCACGCTCGGATACCCCATCTCCGTATAGGTTGTCGAGAAACACAGATGCGGGAAGTATCTGAGCTTCGGAGACGTCCGAAGCAGCCAAAGATTCAAAGGTGGTGGTTGTCAAACCTGTCGGGACGAGGAGATCTGCTGTGGAGCGGTACAGAACGTCAAGAGTGAGCTGGATCAGGCCCCGCTGCGTCTTGGATCCGAGGATCGTATGGCTCTGAACTCATCCATTAGCATGATTTCTCTATCTTGATCATATTTCTCTACTTTTCCAGAGCCAGTAACCCCCAGCGTCGCAAGGAGACCGTCCCGCCCCTCGCGACCCTGAGCTCCCAGGACGCCTTCAAGCATGGGCAGGATCCCAATGTCTCTGAATAGGTCCAACTGCGCTGCGTCCTCCTCGAAGACCCTTGTGAAAGCGAACCTCTCCACGGCGCGCTTTCTGCTGTCCGTCAACGGCGGCCTGACCGTAATGTGGGTCGGCGCAAGCTCTGCCTCTTCCACATCGAGAAACCGCTCCGCTTCGGGCTTTGTCGACGGTCGCAGTCGGAGATACACCTCAAATAGAGAGGTCGAGGGCTTTGTTGGGGTATCCATAATGACTTGTTGGCAATTGTGGACACGATGCACACAGTCGATAACACATGGGCAGAGTGCAAAGTGAGGCTGTCCAGATGTGATGTTAAACAAAGCGGCAGATCCTTCCTCCGGTTGCTATGCGACCGCACGGGGCCGCTCCCGAGGCCCCTTCCCTAGCAACCCGTTCGCCCGCGTCTACAGGAACCCTTCCGCTGATAACGCAACTCAACCTTTTAGTATTATGAGACCACTAGACGTTCATTTTTCTTTATTTCCACCCTCTCGTTCTTACCGGCCAAAAGCTTGCTACAGTTATTGGAGAGGTAGGGATTTGGATATTGGAGCCGCAGAGGTTCCATGCGCACGGGTCCGCTCTTGAAGAGTTGTCTACTATGTACTATGTACGTTCCCAAAGCATGTACTCCGTAGCGAAGCGTTCTTTCGCATTAGCAATGTGGATACGATTTCCAATGTATAGGATAATGATACAAAGTACGATTAAGCCCGGGTATCTTGATGTCGTTCTTCCTTCCCGAGGTCCATGTAGCATCCCGCCACCAAGAAATCCACGCAACGCCCTTTACACACCGGCATAATGAAATCACTATCATTTGCTCAAGCCCATGCTCTCGTTTCAGCTCCTACGTCTCTTCTGGTGTGGCAACGGCGCTCTTTAGGCGGTAGCCGTGTCCGCACCATCGGCTTGCAGCCCAGGCAGGCAGACTTGGTTCACGTATTCCTCCTCAAGTTCGCTCAGCTCGC
>QQTW01002004.1_pt1 | contig 14604 bp, 12 predicted proteins | sample 1904831 | NCBI WGS metagenome assembly QQTW01 (sample SAMN09435610, study PRJNA476489) | Subsurface metagenome, whole genome shotgun sequencing project. | reverse complement strand
CCCGTATTGGTAAAATGGCGATCGCAATTGAAAGTGGTAATTTGTGGTTGCAGGGGGCGGCGGATTTAGTTGCAAGTTATGCGCCAATTTTTGGCGGCGATCCTGACATCGATCATCCCCAAGCCGAGCAATTAGTAGCGTATACCAATATGGTCAGAACGGCGATCGAACAAACCTGCATGGATGCGATGCAACTATGCGAACGAATTGTTGGGACTCGCGGCTTGTTACCACCTTATCCAATGGAGCGAATTATCCGCGATTTAAGTTTATATCTGCGTCAACCTGCTTTTGATGCAGCCCTTGGAAGTGCGGGGATGTACGCATTGTCTGAAACCACTTCTATAGATTTATTATGGTCGAGCAACTTTTATTAACAAGCACAGAATCTCCTTTATATTCGGTGGCAGAAATTGCTGTTAACAGGGCGCTAATTGTTGCACCGCACCCTGATGATGAGACTTTGGGCTGTGGCGGCGCGATCGCATTACTACGTTCTATTGGTTGTGATGTAAGCGTGTTAGTAGTTAGCGATGGTACATTATCTCATCCCAACTCTAAAAAGTATCCGCCTTTAGCCCTGCGAGAATTACGCGAAAGCGAGACAATTGCAGCTTTGGCAATTTTAGGAGTGGAAGCAAATGCTATTGCTTTTTTACGTTTACCCGATGGCGCAGTTTCCAGCAAAAAACCCGATCTAAGTAGTTATTTAACTCAAGTAGCTCCAGAAATTGTATTTTTACCTCTACGCTACGATCCTCACCCCGATCACCGCGCTAGTTTTGAGTTAGTTAGTAATGCCTTAACTAGCTTAAATATGTCTGCGCGCCGAGTTGAGTATCCAATCTGGGATTGGGATGATTCGCAAAGCAAAAACTGGGATAACTCCAAGCTAAAAAGTTGGCGGCTAGATATTAGTTTTGTAGGGGAGTTGAAACAAAAAGCGATCGCTTGTTACCGTTCGCAAATTACTAATTTAATTGATGATGACCCCCAAGGGTTTCGGCTAACAGAGGAAATGTTGGCAAACTTTAACCGCCCCGTAGAAGTGTATTTAGAGGAAAATAAATAATGAACGAGTCGCAACCTAACTCTTTACCGCCTAGTTATTTTGATAAGCTTTATAGTGAAAGTCGCGATCCTTGGAAGTTTGAGACTAGCGAATATGAAGCGAATAAATACGCTGCTACAATTGCCGCTTTACCGAAAACACGCTATCGCTCGGCTTTTGAAATTGGCGGCTCTATTGGTGTATTGACGCAAAAACTCGCCCAGCGTTGCGATAAATTGCTTTCTATTGACGTATCAAAGTTAGCGCAAGAGCAAGCGATCGAGCGCTGTAAAAGTTTGCCTCAAGTGCGCTTTGAGATTATGTCTGTACCAGAGCAGTTTCCCAATGAAATATTCGATTTAACTTTAGTTTCAGAAGTTGGCTATTACTGGAGTTGGGAAGACTTAAAAAAAGCTCAACAGTTGATATTGGAACATTTAGAACCCGGCGGACATTTGCTTTTAGTTCACTGGACGCTCTACGCTTGTGATTATCCTTTAAGTGGCGATGAAGTTCACGACTCGTTTTTTGAACTTGCTCCTACTAAATTACGGCATTTATTAGGGCAAAAGGAAGAACAATATCGGCTCGATTTATTTGAGCGAGTGTAAATAAAATGGTACAAATACAAACTAAAACCTTAACTTTAGACGAGTTTCTGCAACTACAAGAAACAGAACCCGCCAGCGAATATATTAATGGGCAAATTGTACCGAAACCAATAGCTCAAGGCGAACATAGCGCGATTCAAACAGAGTTAGCAACGGCAATTAATGCTGTAACTAGAGCAAAGCAGATTGCACGAGCTTTTACAGAACTTCGTTGTACTTTTGGAAGTCGCTCGATTATCCCAGATATTTCTGTGTTTACTTGGCAGCAAATTCCCCGTCAGGAAGATGGTAGAGTTGCTAATATTTTTACTAAGTCTCCAGATTGGACAATAGAAATTCTTTCTCCTGACCAAAATCAAACGAAAGTTACTAAAAATATTCTCCATTGTCTAAACTACCAAACTCAAATGGGTTGGTTGATAGATCCTCAAGAGCAATCAGTTTTTATTTACTCACCAGATCGACCTATAACAGTTTTTGACAGGTTAGATGTACGTCTACCAGTACCCGAATTTGCCCAAGATTTTAAGCTTACAGTAGGAGAGTTATTTAACTTGCTCCTAAATTGACATTTTTAGTCCCACAAAAACAAGAGATTAAGTACAAAACCTGGCAAAACATCCGCTCCATCAATCTGTTGGGTACAATTAAGAATCCGCTTAGAATTATTAGCTGTGTATATTTCCACTTGTCGATCTTGAGGGTCAATTAACTACCCCAAACGCAAGCCATTACTAATGTACTCCTGCATTTTTTGCTGTAATGGCGCGATCGCATCACTTTTTGATCGCAACTCAATTACAAATTGGCGGAAATTTTTGCTGCTGCTCAATTGTAAGTCGATCCCAGTTTTCTTTGGCAATCCAGGCTGCATCGGGAAAGCGATCGCTCTCATTGGGGAGTTTGAAGCAAGTTGAAGAACTAAAAACCTTACCTCCAAGTTGTGAATGTCTGTTCCAATACACCAAATCGGCTATTAGGTCAGCCTCTCGGCTTCCTCCAACTCCTCCCACTGGTGACATAATTACCAACTCCCCGGCGGCTGTACGTTCAAATTTTAATTCCCGATGGTTGAGGCATAGTTGGTAAAACTGGTCATCACTTAGTTCTACAAAAGGCTTGAGATTAAGAGTAATTGCCGTCATTGCAGACACCTAACAAATTGACGATCTGTAAATTAATCAAACTCCCCACTGAATAACTAGGCAACTTAAGAGCGATCGCGCGATCACCATTTTTACGCAGCTTATCGAGATCCAAACGTAACTGTGCGATCGCCTGTCTAATCTCTACTTTTTGCCAACGTTGCGCCCAAATCCCTTCTTGTTGCTGACGTTGCTCAATATTGTCCCACAATAATCCAAAAGTATAAGGTTGGGTCAATTCTTGTGCTAACCACTGAACATTTATGCCCAAATCGGCAGCTATAGGAGTAATATCCGGCTGATACCCGTCCAAAATTTCCGCCCAAAGTAGCCGCAATTGGTGACGTACTTGCAAGCGAAGTGCGATCGCATTTGCCTGTTCTACTAAAAAAGGCTGCTCATCAACGCCCATTAATGCCCATTGATTTAATTGATTTGACAGCCCCAAAGCGGCGCGTCCAGTTTGCCTTGCCGAAGTCACTACTTTTACTAAAGGACTATGACGAAAACGCGCATTTACCCGCAATAGAGCCTGGTAAAAAGCCACATCTTCTGGGGTACGGACGGCGGACAAGCCTCCCGCTTGTTTGTACATCTGGGCAGTTACAGCGAGGCTGGCTCCATAATGTTGATAATGGCGGGGAAAGCGATCGCACTGATCGGGATCGATGTAATCTTCTAATTCGGCAATTAGCGATCGATACCCAACCTCACGCAAATAACAAGCTTTGGCGTAAGGATTTAAAGTCGCGCGATCGCTCTTGGTTGTATAAATTCTTCCACCTACTGCATCCGCACCTGCCGCAATTTCGGATACGTTCGCCGCAATCCAAGTTGGTGTAACTTGCGAATCGCCATCAGTTGAAGCAATTATGCCTTGCTTGCGCCCCAAATAAATCAAACGGCGATAAGCCTCATCCATCAAAATTTGCCGTACTCTACCAATGTAAGCCTTTGCCGGAGGTAAAGTTAATTCAACTACGTGCAAAACTAATTGGGGGTGCAACCTAGCAAAACAACGGGCAACCTCTGCGGAATTGTCGCTACAGTTATTTGCTAATAAAATAACTTCGTAGCATTGCCAATCGAGCTTCTTTCCCTTCAAGTCAATTTGGTAGGTTAGGGCTTTAAGAGTGGCTTCTAGAGTTTGCGCTTCGTTGCGAACTGGGACAATAACGCAGACTTCGCATTGAGCTAGGGGCGGTTTTGAAACTAGAAGCGGCATAGATTGCCGTGATGAATTACTTGCTAAGTCGGCAAATAATTCTAAGCGTTCATCTCCCATCGCACTTTTGATTGCAGGACATAAGATGTTTATAAAGATTTATAAACAATATTGTATTTCTTTATACCTGAATCTAAATCTGTCTGGTGGAAGATTGGTAATAATTAAAGCCATTGCTGGGGTAGAAACCTCAAGATTTCTCCGTAGTGGCTTTTTGGTTTTTAATTGCAACCTTTGAAGGCGAAACAATTGACAAATGTTGGTTAATTTTTTTCCTCCAGACAACTCCTTAGGCAAATAAGCCCGAAACTGATAATAGACAGGAAGCTATCAAGTATAATTTTTAGCGTTAATCTGGCAGGGTGCTAAACAGGCAATGGCTTATAATCAGGATGTTTTGTTGATTAAAGCGGCAAAAAGTGGAGATATTCAGCAAGTACAGGGGCTAATAGCGACGGGTACAGATGTTAATGTTTCAACAAAAAGTCGCACGACGGCTTTAATGTATGCCGCTATTGCTGGCTATAACGAAATTGTCCGCCTGCTAATTGAAAGTGGAGCCGATCTCAACTTTCGCCGTAAATTTGGCATCACGGCTCTAATGTTAGCGGCGGCAAATCATCAAATTGACGCTGCCCAAATTTTGCTCCGTCACGGGGCAGAGGTCAATGCTAAAAATGACGATGGTAGTACAGCGTTAATGGCTGCGGCTTTAAAAAACGATCTTGAAGTTTTAGGGCTGCTTTTAGGTGCTGGGGCAGATATTGAAATCAAAGATCAAGACGAGGATACGGCTCTAATCGTAGCTGTTCAGCAAGGTCATACTGAAATAGCGCGAACTCTGCTAGGGGCGGGTGCGGCTATAAACTCGACTAAAAATGGCGAAACAGCTTTAATGCTTGCTTCCGCCCAAGGTCATAGCCCAATAGTACAGGTATTGTTGGAGTATGGAGCCGCCGTAAATAATCAGAACTTAGAGGGAAGAACAGCTTTGATGCAAGCGGTTTCGTCTTCCTCGGTAGTGACATTATTGTTGACTAAGGGAGCCGATGCTAATCTTACTGACAGTGACGGAGAAACAGCTTTAATACATAGTTGCGACTTGGGCAACTTAGAAATTGTCCAAATATTACTAGAGCATGGAGCAGATGTAAACATAAAAAACGCAGCCCAGGAAACGGCTCTAATGGTGGCAGTAGCGGGGGGTTATAGCTCCCTGACGATGGTTTTAATCCTTAGCGGGGCTGATATCAATGCCCAAGACATTAATGGGGATACAGCCCTACATCTTGCCGCCGTTGAAGGCTATCTCGAAGTTGCACAAATTTTACTAGAGCATGGTGCTAATCCCTTATTAACCAATCAGCTAGGCGATTCACCTTTACTACTAGCGGTGTTGCAAGGTCACAGCGAAATTGTTGCCGCTCTGTTGAGTCACGGAGCTAATCTGGGCGACACTCTAGCCGAACCCCTGTTAAATATTGCCGCCGCCCAAGGAAATCTCGCTACTATACAGATATTACTCGATTTCGGAGCCGATCCTAGCCTCCAAGCTCAAGATGGCAAGACGGCTTTAATTAAGGCAGCAGAGTGCGATCGCCTAGAAGTAATGCAAATACTAGCACTGAAGACTGATATAAATTTACAAGATGCGTCTCAAGCTACAGCTTTGATGTGGGCAGCTTCAAGAGGCAACTTTCAAGGGGTGCAATTGCTAATGATGGCAAAAGCCGATCTAGATATACAAAATCGCGGTGGTTACACAGCTTTGGCATTAGCAGAATTTAATGGTTACAAAGCTATAGTGCAGTTGTTGAAATCAGAACAATAAAACGAATTTATACAAGAGGTTTATCAATTCAAGCGCACTTAAGATCGACTAGCACTGTTGGAGTGGGAGATGTTTTTGCAGTCTTAATCGTTAATTGTCCATAGTGCAATCTAAAATAGCCTGCTGAAAACTATTTCCTTGTTGCAGGGCTTTGTGGGCTTGTTGGCATTGAATTGTATACTCTTGCAAAGTTAACTGCGTTATAACTTAACGCGCCAAAACTACTAAAGTATCTAGTTGTTGGTTACTTAATTGGCGGGGTACATAGTCAATTACACACAAAGTTCCCAAGGTAAAGCTATTAGGATCGATTGGTGCTATGCCTGCATAAAATCGGAGGTAGGGAGCGCTGATAGTTAGAAAGTTGTCGGAATGTGTGTTTTGGTGGGCATAAGTGATAATTAACGGCTCAATTTATAAAACTCCATGAGCGCAAAAGGCAATATCTCTAGCAGTTTCACAAATTTCGATGCCGATTTTTGATTTCAACCATTGGCGATCGCCATCTATTAAACTAATTATTGCTGTTGGACTCCACAAACATATGCTGCCAAGCGCGTTAAGTCGTCAAAGACACTTTCTATAGCCGTGTCAAGAATTTCATACTTATTTAAAGCTTACAGCCTAGCAGTTTCATTACTTGGTAGTGGGGCTTTCACAGCAAAATTCCTACTTTTATTTATTAGACCTCATAGGCTTTGAAGCTGTTTGCAAAAGAGGAAATTGTTATTTTTTATTGATAAAACCGACGATTTGCCCAATTTGCTGTTTGAGAGCATTAATTTCTGCTTGCATACTGGCAATTTTGTGCTGCATTACCTGAATTTCTGCCGTTCCGGTACTGTACGTACCGCTTCGAGTAGTTCCTGTTTTGGTGGTAGTTCCTTTAGGTGGCAATTTAGATTTTGCCATGGCTGACTTGATTGCACCAATTAAGTCTTTTTGCTCAAAGGGCTTTAAAATAAATTCAAAATGCTCAAAGGGTTCTTGAATTTTCTCTACTACTTCTTCTTTGCGCCCAGACATTAAAACTAAAGGAATTTTACGTAGTTCGGGGTTTTGTTGAATTTGCTGAAATACCTCCCAGCCACTCATTTTGGGCAAGAGAAAATCAAGCATAATCAAGTTTGGCAGTTCTTGGCGAATTAGGTTGATGCCTTCTAAGCCATCTTTTGCCTCTAAAACTTCAAAGTTACCTGGGGGCAGCATTTCTTTTACTCGTACCCGAATTACGCGGCTGTCGTCAATAACTAAAATTTTACGGCTGGTCATGGGTTAATCCTATAGGGAGAATTTAAGGTAGTAATATTACTAATGTAGTTATGACTGGCATAACCCTAAATTAAACTTAACGCTTGGCTTAGTGTCTATTCAAGAGAAATTTTACTGAGAACTGCAATTTAATGGGATTTTATTTCATGTTAAATTAAGTAATCTTACTGATTATTTAGTAACATTTATAAAAATTATTTGCGTTATTTAAATCCTTATGAGTGAATCACCATCGTTGGCGCAAAGTGCGAGAACTATTGAAGCAATGCCAGACTGGTTGCGTCGTCCCCTAGGCAAAGCTAAAGAAATTTCCACCGTTCAACGCATCATCAAGCAACGGCAAATTCATACTATTTGCGAAGAAGCCCGTTGCCCAAACCGGGGTGAATGTTATGCCCAAAAAACGGCAACTTTCTTATTAATGGGACCAGTCTGCACTAGATCATGCGCGTTTTGTCAAGTAGATAAAGGTCATGCACCAATGCCTTTAGATCCTCAAGAACCGCAAAAAATAGCCGAAGCCGTACAACTATTGGGTTTAAAGTATGTAGTGTTGACCTCTGTAGCGCGGGACGATTTGACCGATGGGGGCGCAAGTTGGTTTGCTAAAATAATTGCTCATACCCGTTGCTTGAACCCGGAAACCCAAATTGAAGTATTGACTTCAGACTTTTGGGGCGGTAAAGAAAGCTCCCCTCTATGGCGAAGTCGCATTGCTACAGTAGTAGAGGAAAAGCCTGTATGTTACAACCACAATATCGAAACAGTGCAAAGGTTACAAGGACGAGTGCGGCGGGGTGCTAAGTATGATCGCTCGTTACAAGTATTGCAAATAGTCAAGGAGTTAGATCCGCAAATAGCTACCAAATCTGGGTTGATGCTGGGACATGGAGAAACCCAAAGCGAAGTAATTGAAGCAATGGCAGATTTAAGGAGTGTAGAATGCGATCGCTTGACTTTGGGGCAGTATATGCGTCCTTCTTTAGCACACTTACCAGTAGAAAAGTATTGGACACCAGAGGAATTTACCCAATTAGGGGAAATTGCCCGGAGTATGGGTTTTAAGCACGTGCGATCGGCTCCTTTGGTTCGCAGTTCTTATCATGCGGGAGAAAGTGAGTAGGGTAATTACCTATTACCAATCACCAATCACCAAAAATATTTCTTCAGATTTCTAGTCAAAGGTAGCGTTCTTTGGTATTCCTTAATTAAGTTACAAGAAAAAGGATTTGTACTGATGACAGCTAAAATGAACGATCCCAAAGGCGCAACTATGAATAATAGCACTGCTCCTTATCCCTTTCGGACGATTGTATCTTTGATTCTTTTAGCTGGTAACTTTTTGGTTGCCGCCATCTACTTCCACGTAATTAATCCCTAGGATTAGCTAAAAAAAGGCGCACGCTACTTAGGTGTGCCTTTTCTTTAAATAGTGCTTCTAAACAAGCCTTTAGGACGAATTAGCAATACTACAATCATCAACGATAAGGCTACAGCTAGTTTGTATTGAGAACCCAACCAGGGGGTACTCATTTCTTGGCTAATGCCAATAATCAAAGCCGCCGCGATCGCTCCGTAAGGGTTACCAATGCCGCCCAAAGTCACCGAGGCAAACATTGGTAAAATTAGAAACCAGCCCATATTAGGGCGCAACCCGGTAGTTAAGCCATACATACAGCCTCCTAGAGCAGTCAAAGTTCCAGCAATTATCCAAGTCCAAAGCACTACCCGCTCGACATCTATACCCGAAACCCTCGCCAAGTCGATATCGTCAGCTACCGCGCGCATTGCCTTACCAACTTTGGTGTACTGCAACAGATAATGCAATGCTAAAATTGCGATCGCAGCAAGCCCGACAACTAATAACTGATTTTGAGGTATTCGTAGTCCCCAAAAGGTGAGCGCATCACCAACAGGCAAATCGTAGCTTTGACTAGCGCCGCCCCAAATCAAAATAATGCCATTGCGGATAAATAAAGCAAGTCCAATAGAAATAATAATTAGAGTAGTTGAACTAGCTCGGCGATCGCGCATCGTTGACCATAGCAATTTTTCTGATAATAGCATTCCCCCCACTGTGCCGAATCCACCTAAAATCATCGATAGCCAAATATTTAAACCCCGAAGATTGGCGCTAAGAGCAATGTAAGCTCCCAAAGTCATAAAATCTCCATGAGCAAAATTTGATAAACGCAAAATACCGTAGGTAAGCGTTAACCCTACCGCCGCTAAAGCGATAATACTGCCGACAGCAATGCCATTGATGAATAATTGTGCTAGTTGTCCAGCCATAGGTTATTTTTAACTAAAAAAGTATTGATTATCAGGATAGAGTGTGGAGGGAGAAGTTAGGAAAAGTAACTTTGCTTGCCAGGGGACTTAATTAGATTCCTAGGCTTGTGGTTATTGAAAAAAATTTATAAATAATTAGCTGCACTCTATGCGCCGTTTTTATTTTACTAGCTTGCGCGATCGCTCAATTTTGCTGATACTTGTGTGTATCGTACCTGTACTAGGGATGACCCTTTACAACGGGATCGAAGCTCGACGTTTGGCTATAGATCAAACAAGATCAGAGATGCTCAAAGTTAGTAGACATGCGGCTATACATCAAACTCAGCTTCTGCAAAATGCTCAACAATTATTATTACTCTTGGCAAAATTTGATCGAGTTCGCACTCCAGCAGCAAAGGAATGTGAAGCCCTTTTAAAAAATGTATTACAGTCTTACCCGATCTATGAAAACATCGGTGTAGTTAAAGCCAATGGCAACGTAGTTTGTAGTGCTTTGCCCTATTCTATGCCAATCAAAGCCCAAGAGCGTTATTGGTTGCAACAAACAATAACCAATCGTACCTTTACGGTGGGCAAGTCTCCGCAGTATGGTTATAATCAAAACTCAGTAGTCTGCGCCTACCCAATATTAAACGAGCAAAATAGAGTAGAATCGACAGTATTTTTAATCTTAAATTCTAATTGGCTCAGTACAATTGTCCCGAAAATATTGCTTCCTGAAGGGGCAATTTTAAGCATACTTGATCGCAATGGTTTGGAAGTCGCTCGTTATCCAGAGCCAAAAAAGTTGCAAGTAAAATCTAGTTTGCATCTGCCAATCATTAAACATATGCTGGTTACAAACAAAGATATAGCAAAAATTCGTAGTGTAGATGGTAGCGAACACGTATATGTAGCTACAGAGGAAAACTACTCTGTAGATCCTAATAGGTATATGGCGGCTATTGGCATTTCCCAAACTGATCCCTTTGCTCAAGCTAACCGAACTTTGAAACGTAACTTGCTAGGACTTGCCTTAGTAACCGCGATCGCTTTTGTTATAGCTTGGATTGGTAGCGAAGTATTTTGGATTCGTCCTTTAAAAAGTTTAGTCAATGCTACCGCACGCCTGGCTGCGGGGGATCTCACTACTCGCACCAATTTACCCAACCGCCAAGAAGAACTTAGCTTCTTGGCGCAGACTTTTGACTACATGGCTCAATCTTTAGAACGCCAACTGATCGACTTGCAACGAGCGGAATCTGAAGTTAGGCAACTCAACCAAAATTTAGAGCAAAAAGTCAATGAGCGTACCGCACAATTAGAATTGATTAATAAAGAATTAGAAGCATTTTCTTATTCTGTCTCTCACGACTTACGCGCTCCTTTGCGACATATTACTGGTTTTGTGGAAGCTCTAGAGCAAGGGTTAGAACCGACTGGCGCTTTAAAAAATGAGAAAATAGCTCATTACCTCAATATAATTGATACCAGTAGCCAGAAAATGGGATTTCTGATTGATGGTTTGTTGAGCTTGTCGCGGATTGGGCAAAAACCATTAATCAAACAAACTGTCGATCTCCGTCCTTTGGTTGATACCGCCGTTGCTTTGGCGCTAGAGGATGCAAATAATTTGGCAATAAAATTTACCATTACAGAATTACCCCATGTAATAGGCGATCCTATTTTACTTCAACAAGTATTTAGTAATTTAATCGACAATGCTGTTAAATTCAGCCGCTTTCGCTGCTTGCCTCAAATTAAAATTGGTTTTTTGCCTGACAGCACAATTTTTGTTCAAGATAACGGCATCGGTTTTCAAATGGAATACGCAGATAAGTTGTTTGCTGCCTTTCAGCGATTGCATCCCCCACAAGATTTTCCCGGTGTAGGTATTGGACTTGCGATCGTGCAAAGAATTATCCACCGTCACGGCGGCACAATTTGGGTTGAAAGTCAACCCAAATTAGGTACAACATTTTATTTTAAAGTTTAATACTTATCTCTTGGAAAACCGACAAGATTAAAGGTTTATGAGTCTAAAGATTTAAAATAGAGTCGAAAAACAACACTTTTTTATAGCCCATTTAACTTTAATAAATTTGTTTTGCAAGAGTATGCAAGGTTAAGCGCAGCAGTTATCATGTATCAAAGTCTTAGTTTCTTTTGGTTTCAAGCTTACTCGTTATACCAAAACATTTTATACTCTAAATCTAGCTGGTAAGGAGAAATAAAGAATAATTTATTGTGGAACGAAAGAATTTCCCTCTTTAACCGGAGGTAAGAAAAGATACATTTAGAGTTTTAGGTAAATAAATTAAAAACCTATCTACAATTACAGATCCTCATATTTTGAGCGCTATCCAATTAATAATAATACTTTAAAAGTAGTCAAATAATGGCTCATTTAGATTGCTCTCAAGCGGGATATTGGCAAGAATTACCCATCGAACTATCCCTGAATTTATTGATTGTCGAAGATGTGGCTGCTGACGTGGAATTGATGACGCTGGTTTTAGAAAGAGCAAAAATACCGTTTTCTTATCAATCTACAGATACCTTAGAAGGTACTAGACAATTGATACAAAGCCATATTTACGATGCGGTAATAGCAGATTATCGTTTGCCTCAATTTACAGTCTACCAAGTGTTAGAAATATTACAAAAAACTGAGCGAGAAATTCCGTTAATTTTAGTTACTGGGAGCTTGGGAGAAGAAGCCGCCGTTGATTGTATTAAAGCTGGAATGACCGATTATGTACTTAAAGATCGGCTATTTCGTTTGCCAGGAGTTTTAAAGCGATCACTAAGAGAGTTTGCGGTGCGTCGTCAACAGCAAGCCGCTTTAAGAAAAATTGAGCAAAGAGCGAAAACCGAAGCAATTATTAATCGGATCGTTCAGGCAATGCGCGAGACTTTAGTAATAGATGAAATGTTGCAAACTACCGCTAATATGTTGCAGTTAAATTTGAACCTTAGTTGCTGCATTATGGTTCAAGCAGACAGTCAGGGGGAAATGAACATTAACTACGTTAGCTCCGTTAACGCCGCTCAAAAATATTTTATTGATAGCAAGTGCAGCTTATATCCACATTATCAAGATCAATTAAAGTTAGGTGAAATAGTAGTTGTAGCTAATACTGACGATACTATAGCGCCAGAAGTTAAGCAAATTGCTTTAAAGGGGGGAATTCGCTCGTTCATAATTGCTCCTTTATTGCATCAACAAAATGAGTTAGGTCAAATTGTTTTACTCCAGTGCGATCGCGTTCGCCACTGGAGTGAAGATGAAATAGGGTTAATTAAAACCATCGCCGAGCGTTGCGCGATCGCAATTCACCAAGCTAAGATGTTTCGCCAAATTCAAGATCGAGCAAATAGAGAAAAAACTTTAAACCAAATCGCTAGAACAATTAATTCTAGTCTTGATCCAGAATTTATTTTACAAAAAATAGTTCAACTAACTGGCGAATACTTTGGAGTAGATCGAGTAGTTATTTTTTGTATCGATTTAGAAAAAGAACAAATTTCCGTTCGTAGTGAATGGAGAGCAAGAGAATCGGTTGTACGTATTGAGGGATTTCAAGAACCAATTTGGGAATGGCTCGACTTGTTAGAGCCAGGAACACAATCCCAACGTCACCAAATTCTGCACGTACCTACAGATAAAGAACAAGCAGAACTTTCAACCAAGGAAGTAGCACTAATTGAGCATGGACAAATTCTTTCGATTCTAAAAACACCTATTCATATTCGAGGTGATTTTTTTGGTGGTATAAGTTTGCATACAACTACTAAACATAGAGCATTTAGTCAAGAAGAAGTTGAGCTATTGAAACAAATTGCCGATCAAGCAGCGATCGCTCTTTACAATGCTCAAAGTTACGAAATGCTAGAAAAATTGGTCAAAGAACGCACTCAACAATTAGAACAGGAAAAATTAATTTCCGAGGCGGCTAACTTAGCCAAAAGTGGCTTTTTGAGTAATATGAGCCACGAATTAAGAACCCCATTAACGGGGATATTAGGATTTTCTAATATATTGTTACAACAAATTTTTGGACCATTAAACGCTAAACAACAACAATACATAGAAGGTGTCGCTAGTTGCGGCAACCACTTGTTGGAACTCATTAACGATTTGTTAGATTTATCTAAGGTAGAAGCTGGGAAAGAAGAATTAACACTAGAAACAATTGTAGTAGAGGAACTGTGTAAAAGCTGCTTGACGTTGATTCGAGAACAATGTCTAAAACAAAACTTGGAACTGAAAATATTGATTACTGCTGATGTCACAAATTGGGTAGCCGATCGCCGCCGCGTTAAACAAATACTTGTAAATTTATTATCTAACGCAGTCAAGTTTACAGAACATGGATCGGTAACGCTGCAAGTGAAAAAAAATGGAGATAACTTAGAGCTATCAGTAATAGATACAGGAATTGGGATAGACAAAGCAGAGCAATTAGGGTTATTTCAGCCATTTAAACAACTAGATAGCGGTTTAAATCGCAAATATGAAGGTACAGGGTTAGGTTTGGCTTTATCACGCCAATTAGCGCGGCTGCATGGGGGAGATATTACTTTAGAATCGCAATTAGGACAAGGAAGTTGTTTTACATTGCATCTCCCAATATCACAACTGCCCTAAAAAAAGCAAAACTTGAAGTCTTATAAGCAAAATCTTTAAAATAAGATAGAGCGACCTTAAGTAATGAAAAATGCAACAAAAAATTGAGCAACTAAAAACCTTATTTGTAGAGATGGAGAGGGCGATAATTGCTTACTCTGGGGGCGTAGATAGTGCTTTGATTGCCAAGGTTGCCTATGATACGCTGGGAAGTCGCGCATTAGCTGTAACGGCGGCTTCTCCTTCGCTGCTACCGGAGGAATTAGAAGACGCTTGTATTCAAGCGGCGGAAATTGGCATTGCTCATCAAATAGTCCAAACTCACGAAATGGACAATCCCAACTATCGAGCAAACCCAGTAAATCGTTGCTATTTTTGTAAGAGCGAGTTGCACGACACTCTTAAACCCTTAGCTAAAGAGCTTGGCTATCCTTACGTAGTAGATGGGGTAAACGCTGACGATTTACACGACTACCGCCCAGGAATTGCCGCCGCCAAAGAAAGAGGAGCGCGATCGCCTTTGGCAGAATTAGGCATCACTAAGTTTGAAGTTAGGCAAATATCC
>QQTW01002003.1_pt1 | contig 14608 bp, 11 predicted proteins | sample 1904831 | NCBI WGS metagenome assembly QQTW01 (sample SAMN09435610, study PRJNA476489) | Subsurface metagenome, whole genome shotgun sequencing project. | reverse complement strand
CGGCTTGGCTCAGGATTGCCTTGTCTGCTGTCAGATTTAGGTTTCCCTGAGTTTGAGAGCGGTCACTTGACAGATTTCTCCAGTCAAGGCTCAGTTTTCTAAGTCCGCAGCGTCTACCATTCCGCCATGCCCCCGGTATTAATTTGAGCGCGACTTCTAATCATATACATAATCCATTCATTTGTAAATAGAAAAAAATAGGAATTTTTGATTTTAGGGCAAGCTTTACGAATATTATGGATAGTCAATGCGTCAAAGGGCAAAGAACGTAATAATATAGCAGGTGAAATCGCCTTTGGAACTTGGAACAGAAAACCCATGATTGTACCCTTACTTTACTTAATACTGGCTGGCTCTTATTTATTGGTACTACCTGTCGGGACTTTATTTTATTTAAGGCTGCGTTGGTATACGGCTACTTCCTTTGAGCGCGGTTTTATGTACTTTTTAGTATTTTTCTTTTTTCCAGGGTTGCTACTACTGTCACCTTTTGCAAATTTTCGCCCCCAACGACGACAAGTTCAGGGGTAAACAATGCGAAAAATTGATGTTTTAGGTATTGGCATTGGTATTTTTGTGGCGGGTGGGCTAGTTTATGTAGTGTTGCAGGTAGCTGGTTTAGATAATCTAGAGGCGGGTATCTGGAGTCAAGTATTGTTGGTAGCTGGCTTAATTGGCTGGGTAGCGACTTATATTACTAGAGCCGCAGGCAACAAAATGACTTATATTCAGCAACGGGAAGCTTACGAAGAAGCTTATTTTAAAAAGAGGTTAGAGGAGCTTACCCCAGAGGAATTAGCACGAGTTCAAGCGGAAATTGACCAAGAGCGATCGCAAACTAAGTGATTTTAAGTTACAAACAAATTTAGCTGTGGCTACATCGGCTCTAGGAGAAGCAGGAAACCTGGGAAACTGATATAGAGGTGCAGGTGGGAGTTCACAACTATAAGATAGTGCTTGCAAGCTCTTTAGCGTAGATATACAATTTGCGCCCAGCGTCTCAAAGATTTTTTATATGCCACAACGCTTAGATGATCTTCAACAAAGTGCTAACAACTGGCTGGTAGGTGGAGATTTCCGGCAATTAATTCAACTAACTGAGCAATTATACTTAGAATTGTCTCAATGGACGCAGCAGGGAATAGCACCAAAAGTATTAATTGCAGAACGGGAACCTTTAAAATTTTTAGCAGGTTTTATTGCAGCTTCGGCGGCTAATTGTCCCGTTTTTTTAAGCAATCCTTACTGGGTACAACAAGAATGGCAGCAAGTATTTAAAATAGTTCAACCAAACTTAATTTTAGGTTGTGGAGATTGGGGTTTAGAAATTAATAATTATTATCCTACCTCTGAGCCATTTTTAAATTCTAACTGGGTAATGATTCCGACGGGTGGTTCGTCAGGAAATATTCGTTTTGCTATTCATACCTGGGAGACTTTGACAGCATCTGTTGCAGGTTTTCAGGAATATTTTCACTTGCAAGAAATAAATTCGTTTTGCACTTTACCGCTATATCATGTAAGCGGAATTATGCAATTTATGCGTTCTTTTACTACTAATGGAAAGTTAATAATTCAGCCATTTAAGCAGTTAGAAACCAATTTATTTAAAGCTCCAGTTAGTGACTTTTTTATATCATTAGTGCCAACTCAATTACAGCGTTTGTTAGAAAAGCCAGATACCGCCAAATGGTTGTCAAAATTTAAAGCTGTATTATTGGGTGGCGCACCAGCTTGGCAAGAATTGCTAGAAAAGGGAAGACAATATCAGATTAATTTGGCTCTTACTTACGGGATGACAGAAACTGCTTCGGGGATAGCAATTCTAAAGCCAGAAGACTTTTTAAAGGGAGAAAGTAACTGTGGACAAATTTTACCTCATAGTAAAGTTTCAATTTGTAATGATCTAGGGGAGAAATTAAAGCAAAACGAAGTAGGAAATATTGTTATTAATTCTCAATCTCTAGCTTTTGGATATTATCCAAACTTATTTGAAAATAGAGAGAGTTTTAGATTAGACGATTTGGGATTTATCGATTCAAAAGGTTATCTAAATTTAGTAGGACGTAGTAGTAATAAGATAATTACTGGGGGAGAAAATGTTTACCCCATAGAAGTAGAAGCCGCTATTCGAGCTACTAACCTAGTCAAAGATGTTTGTGTAGTTGGCGTAAGTGATCGCCTTTGGGGACAAGTTGTAACCGCAATTTACATCAAAAAAGAGCAAAGCGTTTCTAATACTAAGTTACAAATAGCGATCGCCGACAAATTAAGCAAGTATAAACAACCTAAACAGTGGATTGCAGTAGAACAGATACCCCGCAATTCTCAAGGGAAAGTTAACTATAAACAAATAAACGCAATAGTTGAAGAATATATAAAGATTAGCAATTAAATATTTTAGGCTAAAATTAGCATAAAATATTTTTTGGATAAGTTTACTCTCCACAAAACTTTAACCAAAGCAGCATTTCTAGAGATAAGTCTTGCCTAGTTCTAAAACTTGGATTAATACAAATATGCCGAGTAATTGACTTAGCCATCAATTGACTGTTTTCGTCGAACACCTGATAAAGAATCTCAAACTTATCGCTGCTTAACTGTTGAGGTTGCAAAGTAATATTAATTGCATCTCCACAAAAAAGCGGGCGAAAAAAATCAACATGAGCGTGAATAATTGGGATAGCCACTGTAGAATTGCTAAAAAATAATTTGAGATTAATATTTGCCGCAACTAAAGAAGCTTCGTAAGCTTCATGACAGAATGACAGTACGTTAGCAAAATAAACAACTCCCGCAGCATCGGTATCGCAAAAGCGAACAACTCTTTTGTAAATAAAGGGCATTTTGTTAGGATGATTTAATTTAAATGTAAGTTTCCATACTTATCGTCCTTAAAAAGGGGAGAATATTTAGTAGTTCGGCTCAAGCAGTGGGGAGAATGTAAAAAAAAGAATAACTAAGTTTAGATTTCGAGGTGCGATCGCCTGCTAATCAGTTGTTAGTTTAGTTTGAATATCAGGCAATTCACTCGCACTGACTCCGTTTACTATCGTGCGCTTCAGCATGGGGTTATCGCCAGGAGTAAAACTGCGATCGCTGTCAGGATGAAACACGACTACCGTTAAATTGCTGTCAAAAGTGCGAAACTTGTGCAAACTATCCGCCGGAATTAGAAATGTCATTCCAGGAGTTAGGGCGATCGCCATTTGTTGATTTTCCAAATCGCCCCTACCGCTAACAACCATACCAATTCGATAGCTGGGATGAGTATGTAGGGTTTGGTCTACTCCCGGCGGAAAGTACATGGCATTAAAACAAGGATCGCCCCCCACTACTGGCGCAATTAGTAAACTGTTTGTACCGCCATTGATGTAAGCAAACTTACCTGTTGGCTCGATCTTACCGCCGATATTAAATATTCCTTGGTAATTAAAATTAAGGATGGCGATCGCAATTCCGGCTGAATTCCCTTCAAGCTTTCCCCCACCAGGCAAACAAAAGTACATCCCAGGATGCAAGTTGTAGGATTGCCCTGTTTCTTGACGTAATAACAAACAATTTCCTTCATAGATATAGCCGAAATGAGTTCCAATTGCCGAAAATTCAAAATAGTTGTCATGCCAAATTTTGGCAATTGCTGGAAAACTCTCTACAGAAAGATCGATGATATTTTGTTGTAGGGGATAGGTTTTTAGCCTCATAAAATCTTCTAAACTATGGTTTTTGGGGTAATAACAGCGTCTCCTCGATTTTTTGGCGAAGTTCGGGATTGAGCATACAGCCATCACTATACAAGCAATCTACTAAAAGCTGAGTTGCATAGTAGTATTGCCGGAGTCGATCTTTTTCTTGGGTTGTAAATTGCCATTCTTTGCCGATGTGATGGCGAGATTTTGCTACTTTTCTAGCTTTATCGGCAACTTGTTTGATTTCATCGTCTCTAGTTTTACCTTTGAGCCTTTGTAAGAGTGTTTTGAGAGTTTCTCGTCCATCGGCTTCGAGAGTTTGGGAATTTAAAGCAATTTGAATCGCAATTAACATTACAGCATCGGCGGAGGCGGCGGCGATGATTTTCGCATCGGGATTGCTAGTAGCGTCGTAGTCTTGAGCCATAGCGATCGCACCTTTTAAATCCACACCATCTAACATCCGGGTAAGAAAACTAGCACAAACTAAGGTATTGACTGAGCGATCGAGAGTTAGAGCAATGGATCGGCTTTGATCAATATCAAAATCTATGTCAAAGTAAAATGCTCGCACGGCGGCGGGTTTGAAAGCTGAAAACTCGCAAGCTTCCGCGCGATCGCTTGCGTATTGGAGAAACTTTTGCAACCGCTCAGACTTTAATAGCAAGCGATCGATGTTTTGCTTCATTGGTAGCAGCAGTAATGAAGCATCTCTCAGCATTTCTGTGGTTAACAAAAAGACTTCTCGCCATCGTTTCTGATTCACGAAATAAACAAGTTCTTTGAGCGTTGCTTCTAGAGCGTTGCTATTAAAGACAATTTCCCTGGCGGCAAAGTATTCGTGAAAGGTGAGATGAGAAAAAGAGTAAATTCCTTTAGCTCTTTCAATTAGTAACCCGTGCTGTGCCTCAATAGATTGAAGAATCGCGCTGCTATCAAGCTGTAATTGGTCGGGGTTGGGATTTGTTTTAGCTAAGTTTTGGATGTATTTACCAATGTATTGTTCAATAACACTGGTTTTAAAAAAGTAATCTTTTTGTTTGAAAGTAGTTAAAGCAATATAGCTGAGGAGATTTTCTTTATGCTGAAGGGATAGTTTTTGATAAATGCGATCGCGTTGAATACCGCGTTTTGAGTCCCATTTTTTAAGCAGCGTATCAATCCCCTCTTTGTATAGTTCCGAACGAGTGCTTGGGCAATCTCCTGATTCTTCAAACGCCAAACACACCAGCGTCAGCAGCAAAGGGCTACCAGCTAGTTCTTTAATTTGAGGATTTTGGTCTAAATATTGCAATAACGTTTCGGCGTGAATGGGCTTATCTTTAAACCACTTATCGGCAAATACGGCTATTTGACTAGCGTTAAAGTCTGCAACTTCTACCTCGGTAAACTTTTCAAAGATGTACTCCCAGGCGGCAATTCGGCAGGTAATGACAAATTGATTTTGCCAAAATTGTTCGGAAAAATCCCGCAGTTCCTTAATTACCCGATGATAGTCTTTACTTTTTACTTCGTCTAATCCATCTAGTAATACTAATGCTCTACCTTGATAAAAAACTTGGTAAAAATCCGCCGTCAATTGTTCCAAACTAGCGGAATCGGCAAACAAGTCATCTTTGCGGCTAATGTATTGGAGCAAACTTGGTTTGTCTTTTGCTTCTGCAAAGTCTTTTAGAGTAACAAAGATGGGTAATAAGTTACTTTCAAACTTTCCTTCGTTACACTGAATGACTAAATACTTTAAAAAGGTTGTTTTTCCTGCACCGGGTTTACCTAAAACAATTAATTTTTTGTACTTCTGCACCGCCGCTAATGCTGGTATACATTCTTTGGCAACGCTTGCTAACCCAAAGCGATCAAATTCAAAGTCGTATTCAAGTAGTAATTCATCAATACGTTTGTGTCGTCGTCCGGTGATTTGCTCCAAAATATTGACGTTGGTGTAAAGATCGTTCACCCCGATGGGATGAGACATATCCAGCACCCGCAGCGTGTTGCAGCGTTCGCGGATATTGTTGTATCCTCGTTTACGGAGTTTTTGCACTAAAGTATCTATCTCTTGGGTTGCTGGCGGTGTTGCAGTTATTGGTTCAAGATTAGTAATCGTGTGCCAATCTAAGCTTAAGTTAGTGCAGATATCGATAAATAAAGATTGAGCGATCGCTTCTCCCTTCAAAAAATTAATTATCGGCTGACGACTGCAACCAACTATGACGCTCAAATCTTTTTGCGTCCAACCAGATTTGGTTAGAGCTTGTTTTGCAATTTGAACCCCGGCTTGGGATGCCTTCAGCGATGGCTTTGCCATAGTAAAACGAGTTTTTAGAGATACCCTTTATTTTAATCAACTTAGGCATCAGTTAGACATTACTTTGATTTAAACGTTGTTTTATTCCACTTATAGATTTTCCTTGACTTTTCCCAAGTTGTTACTTAGGCTTTAGTTAGACATTAAAAAGGCACATAAAAGCTGTTGAATTGGCATTATTTGCCCCAGACTGGTGCGAGAAGTTATTACCCAAAATATAAATATTTTCTGGAGATGCGATCGTGGCTAAAAGTTTTTTGCGAAAGTGCTTGCCATTGACAGTATTGCTGCTGACAACAATAATAGGCATCCCGGCGATCGCCCAATCTGAACCCACAACGATTAATAATACGCAAATAAATTCCTCCCCTCCAGCGACACAAAGGGACATTTTAGGTTTACCAATATGGGTGTTTGCGATCGGAACAACAGGATTTATTTTATTACTTGTGCCAAAGATGGGTTGGATTGGGGGATTAATTGCGATCGGAGAATTGGAGGTGGGGATTGTCACTAAGAAATTCTCGTCAAAGAGTCTCCCGGCGGGAAGACTAATTGCCCTAAATGGGGAAGCGGGGTTGCAAGCCGATACCTTGCCCCCTGGTTGGCATTTTGGTTACTTTCCTTGGCAGTACAGCGTACATAAAGCCCCAGTTGTATCAATTTCCCAAGATGAAATTGGCTTAATTGTTGCCAAAGACGGCGCAGCGATTCCACCCCAACGTATTTTAGGCAAAGTTGTAGAAAGTGAGAATTTTCAAAATGCGCGCAGTTTCTTCACTAACGGAGGTGAAAAAGGGCGACAGCTAATGGTAATTACAACCGGAACCTATCGCATTAATACGGCTTTGTTTGAAGTGATTACATCGCAGAATGCGGCAGCCCATGAGATGAATCCAGAATTACTTAAGGTTTGTAAGGTGCAGCGCGATCGCGTGGGGATTGTCACAACTCTAGACGGCGTTCCCATCGAAGAAGGCGAGATTGCCGGAGCGGTAATTTCGGGACATGACAATTTTCAAAATGCTCAAACCTTCATCGATCGAGGAGGGCGCAGAGGGTTGCAAGAGCAGGTAATACTATCTGGTTCGTGGAACCTCAACCCCTGGTTTATCAAAATGGAATCTGTACCAATGACGGAGATTCCGATTGGTTACGTAGGGGTGGTAATTTCCTATGTAGGTAAGTCTCACGAAGATGTAAGCGGTGACTCTTTTACTCACGGCAATTTAGTCAATCGGGGAGATAAAGGCGTATGGGTTGAGCCTCTGCATACAGGCAAGCATCCCCTTAATACCGAAATTATGAAAGTGGAATTAGTACCAACTACAAACATTGTGCTAAATTTCACCGCTCGGTTTCAAGGAGAACATGGTTATGATGCCACTTTGAGCGCCTTGAAGTTGCTGGCGGTGGATGGTTTCTCTTTCGACCTTGAAGTGTTCCAAATCATTCATGTAGGGGCGACAGATGCACCCAAAGTAATATCGCGCTTGGGTTCTATGCAAAATCTAGTCGATCAAGTGTTGCGTCCCATTGTGGGTAATTATTTCCGTAATTCGGCGCAGGAATATACCATTCTTGACTTTTTAATTGCTCGTAGCCAACGGCAATCAGAAGCTGCGGAGTATGTTTTGCAAGCCTTACGCACCTATGATGTGCAAGCGGTGGATACTTTAATTGGCCTGATTTCGCCACCGCCGGAATTGATGCAAACTTTAACTGATCGCAAAATTGCCGAAGAACAAGAAAAAACCTATGTAACTCAGCGCCTTGCTCAAACTCAACGTCAAGAATTAGTGCGCGAGACGGCATTAGCAGATATTCAAAAAGACGTAGTAACGGCAGAAGAAGGCGTAAAAATTGCCAAACTCCACGCGGCGGCGGCGGTAGGAATGGCAAGTGGCGAAGCGGAATCGATTCGGTTGACGGGAGAAGCAAAAGCCGATGCCTATCGTTCTGGGGTAAGCGCTTTAGGTTCTCAAGCATACACCGCATTGCAATTAATGCAGGTAATTGGCGATCGCCAAGTGCGAGTTGTTCCTGATGTTGCAGTTAGTGGTAGTAGCGGTGGTGGTTTGCTAGATGCAATGATGGGAATGATGGTATGGAATCAAACACCAAGCGCTCCAGAAAATGGCAAAATTAGTTTAGGTGCGATCGCTAAAGGGCAAATAGTGGATGATTCCCAAAAGCCTTAATTTCCATAGCTTTTGTTTCAATCCTCACTGCAAGCAACCCCAAAACCCTGATAAAACAACATTTTGTCATAGTTGCGGTTCGTGCTTGCAGTTAGTTAATAGATATGAAGCGATCCAAGTGTTAGGACAGGGTGGAGGAAGCCGTACAATACTTGCTGTAGATCGCCAAACATCGCTAACTCTTTGTGTTATTAAGCAATTTTGGAGCGAAGCAACTTGTTTTTATCCGCAACGCTCTATTTACGAACTTTCCTTACAAGCTGTTCAAAGCTTAAAGTTTTACTCTCAACTTCCCCAGTGTTTAGGGCAATTTGAGCAAGATAATATTTTGTATATCGTTCAGGAGTACATTCTTGGGGATAATTTAGCTGTTGTTCTCGCGCAAAAGGGTACATTTAACATTCAAGAAGTCTGGCAGATTTTGGAAAGTCTGTTGCTAACTATTAGTCAAATTCATAATTGCGGAGTCATTCACGGCGATATTAAGCCCGAAAATATTATCTGTCGTCGTCGAGTGCGTGATAACAAGGGAAGCTTAGATGATTTGGTGTTGGTGGATGGAGGAATTGCCATTCAAACAGAAATAGAGACGCTTCAATCTGCTTTTGGTAGTCCGGTTTATGCTGCACCAGAGCAAGTATTAGGTAAACCAGTTTGTGAGGGGGATCTTTATAGCTTGGGTGTAACAAGCATTTATTTACTTACAGGTATTCATCCCTTTAGCTTGTGTGATGCTAGTGGGCGTTGGGTTTGGCGAGATTATTGGCTACCTAGCGCCGAAAGAAACCGCGAAACTTTGGCGCAATTTCTAGATTGTTTAATTGCAAAGGTTGTAGCACAAAGAATCACCTCTGCGCCCAAAGCTCTTAAAGAACTCTACAACCTTCAAGGCAAAAAGGCGATCGCTACTGTTGTCCAAAAAGCGCTTACAGGGAAATGTAATGGTACACTCCTTGGTCATAGTGGTTTATTTGCTACGATTAATGCGATCGCACTCAATAATAGTCAAATCCTCGCCAGCGCCAGCGATGACAAAACAATTCGTCTATGGAATGTGCAAACTTTAACCCAACAAGGTGCTTTGCTTGGTCACACTCAACAGGTTAAAACGGTCGCCTTTCATCCCCAGCTTGACAATATCTTAGCTAGTGGTAGCCGCGATCGCACAATCAAAATTTGGAATCTTCAAACCCTTGAAGCTATCCAAACTTTAACAAGTCATCAGCAAGGAATTAATACAGTTATTTTTAGCTTTGATGGACAATTGCTAATTAGTGGTAGCGCAGATAAACAAATCAAACTATGGGATTTTTCTACTAAACAAGTAATTGCAACCCTGAAAGGACATACTTTACGTGTGACGGCGCTTGCTATTTGTGATTTGCGTTTAGCTAGTGGTAGCGCAGATTCAACGGTAAAAATATGGAATTTGGCAACCAATGAATTGATTTACACCTTAACTAAACACACCGCCACCGTGCAAACAGTAGCGTTTAGTCCCAATGGTAATTACTTAGCAACGGCGGGAAGCGATCGCACTATTCATTTATGGGATACTACTTCTTGGCAGCACAAAAGCACATTATCGGGACATCCTTGGGCAATTTCGGCAATAGCTTTTTCCAGCGATGGCGAAACCCTAATTAGTGCTAGTTGGGATAAAACTGTAAAACTGTGGAATGTAGGTACAGGAAAGGAAATTGGCTGTTTGAAGGGACATACCGACTCGATTAGTTGTATGGCTTTAGATGCTGGAGCAAATACAATATTTACTGGTAGTTGCGATCAAACAATCAAGTTATGGAGTTATCTTTAATTGACCGATAGATAATTCATCTTGGATAGACTTTTTCCAAACTTAACACCTCAAATATTTTCCCCCCTTAATAAGGGGGGCTAGGGGGGATCTCTTTTATCAACCAGTATACTTATCTACAAAGCTTTGCAAACCTGACTTATAGCCAGCACCAACGGCTTGAAATCGCCATTCTCCGTCTTTTTTATATAATTTGCCAAATTCAATTGCTGTTTCGGCCGACGCATCCTCATCTAATTCGTACTTAGTGATTTCCTTTTCTGTAGTGTTGTCATAAATTCTGATATACGAATTTCTAACTTGCCCAAAGTTTTGTTTTCTTGTTTCTCCTTCGTGAATAGTTACAACAAAAACTATTTCTTGAATAGAAGCATCAACTTTACTTAAATCTATTTGGACAGTTTCATCATCACCCGAACCTTCTCCAGTCAAGCTATCTCCTTCATGTTTTACTGAACCATCAGGAGAAGTTTTATTATTGTAAAATACAAAGTATTTATCATTAGGAACTTTGCCGTTATTTCCTAACATAAATATAGAGGCATCTAAGTCAAAAGCTGCGCCTGTATCTGTAGCGTTAATGTCCCATCCTAAACCAATCCCAGCATTTTTCATATTGGGTGCTTCTTTCGATAAATTGATTCTTTCGCCTTTTCCAAGATTAATTGACATGATTGTTACCTAACTTTTTACAACGATTCGTAGCTTTGTCTAGGATGAAAATAGACAGGAATTATCTATTTTAGAAGGTAGAATCCAACTATAGTTTCTACCTAACATTTAAGCATAGGTTTTTACAAGTTCTTCTAAACCATTAGCTTGAACTCCATTACCAATAGCTGCCATTTTCCACTCATTATTACGATTATAAATCTCTGCCATAATCATTCCCGTCATGCCTTTGTATTCTCCCCCAGACAAATTGTATCTAGCTAATTCTTTATTATTAGCCGCATTGACTAAGCGAACAAAAGCATTTTTGACTAAGGAAAAGTCTTGATTGCGAGTTTTACATTGATAGATATTAACCGTAAAAACCAGTTTTTGAATATCTTGAGGTATCCGAGCCAAGTCTACAATAATCTGCTCGTCGTCGCCATCTCCCGCACCCGTGAGATTGTCTCCCAAATGGGTGATTGCTCCCGATTTGTGCGATAAATTGCCAAAGTAAACTACATTAGCTTTATCCTGAATTTTATCCTCTCCATTTAAGCAAATAACTGAGGCATCTAAGTCGCAGTCTTGAGTGTTGCTAAAAGCCCCAAATAAGCCGCCACCAGAACGTTTTGCTACATCCCAGCCCAATCCGCACATTAACCTAGTTAGCCCTGGTGCTTCTTTAGACAGAGAAATGCGTTGACCTTTTTCGAGGTTGATTGCCATGTAAATTATCCTAATTATTGGTTGCTAGAGTGACTACCCAGTACAAATTAGCTATAGCGATTGAGAATAGCTTGCAAACCGCCTTGATAGCCTGCTCCTACTGCATTCAGCCGCCATTGCCCATCTTTACGATAAAGTTCTGTCATAATTAGGGCAGTTTCAACAGAGTAGTCTTCTACTAAGTCATAGCGGATTACTTCAACTTTTGTCTGAGCATTGACAACGCGCACAAAAGCATTTTTTATTTGACCAAAATTTTGACTGCGTTTTTGAGCTTCGTGGATAGTTACCGCCACCCCAATCTTTTGGACTTCATTAGGAACTTTTTTGAGATTAACTTTGATAACTTCATCGTCTCCTTCCCCTACTCCGGTGAGGTTATCTCCCATATGCTGAATTGATTTGTCAGCATCGGGACTTGTGAGGTTGTTGTAAAAAATAAAGTGATGATCAGAAATTAATTTTTCGTTACTATTTAGCAAGAATACTGAAGAATCTAAATCAAAGTCGTAACCTGTATCAGTGGCTTTGATATCCCACCCTAATCCAATAAAGATTTCTGTTAAACCTGGAGCAACTTTTTCTAAGGATACTCGTTGTCCTTTAGTTAGCGAAACTGCCATATTTTTTTCTTCCTGTGGCTAAAAAAGTCAGAAGTTGATTTGTACTATAAGGAATTTTTGTCAATAAGTACAGTTAGTAAGGAATTACTTTCGTAAAATAATTTACTTATGCCTATTCTATTAATTAGTTTTGCTGTTTGCATAGTTAACAGGTCTAAGGGGAGTTTTTTGGGCTGCTAAAATTAAGGAATATTTTTTACAGTTTTAGGCTCTAATCCTTTTGTACTGCGCTCTGTCTTATTTTTCGTAAGCAAAACTGCCGTCTGTAAAAATACTTAAGATAAAAACCAATAACTGAGTAAATAGATACAAATAAAAAACTTGGTTTTGACTTGATGTCAAGTAGTGAATTTAGATTAATTATTACTAAGAATATTTAAAGCAACTCATTTAGCTTTTTGTTTGCCAACTTCTTACAATTGTTTGTAATTCTTTGGTGTCCAAATAATCTAAAGCAAAAGCTTTATGTAACAAAGGAGTAGGAATAAACCTGTCGTATTTTTGCAGCTTTAATACTTCTTTACTACTAACTAATTGTTGCGGCGCTATTTGCTGACTACATACAGAATAAATCTGGCTAAAAGTATCATCTATTTTATCTTTACTTAATTTAAGCAGTATAAAGTACGGACTTACACCAGTAATACTTTTAATTTCTAAAATATCTCGACAATATAAGTTGAGTAATCTCTCAAAAGTTCGATAAGCTATCGTTCCCATCCAAGGTAAAATGCAACAAATATCATTTTTTATTTGTAAAACATTGAATTGGTTTATTCCCGTAGTTTTAGCCAATTGACGCGCGGTTTTTAATCTTTTTTTAGCGCCAGATTGTAAGTAGCTATATTCTGTATCTTCTGCTAAAACTTGCTGCATTTTCTGCAAAACTTTAGTATGAATATTACTGCTACCACCGCGCCAAGCAATATTTGCGATTCCTTCAACAGGTTTCACCCAAATAGTATTTGCTTTTGGCTCAATATCAAAGATTTCCCAGTTTCTGCCTGCTAAAGTAAAGCGATTTCCTGGAGGTGGCATAATAATACTACCAATTTCCATAGATTCATCTCTGACTTTATACTCTTTGTTGTCAGTAAATACGGCGTAGAACTGGAAAGAGTTAACAATTTTCTCTCCTTTTACTCCAATAATTAAATTACCCTTTTCTATTTGCTGTAAATGATCAATTTCTAATAAATGATTTAATAATAGACGAAAATCATCGGTAGAAATAGCTGTAAAACTTGGCAATTTTAAAACTTGCGCTGCTAACGCCGCCGGAGAAAGTTCGCCCACTGCTGCTAAAATACTCATAGTTTGGTGATATAGCAAGCTCATCGGGTACTGCAAAGGACGGATGGGTTCAATCCAGCGTTCTTCGAGATAAAGTTGGATAATTGCGATCGCCTGCAATAATTGCCAAGGAATCTGATAAGGTAAAGCGGATTCCCCAGAAAGCTCTTTTTCCGTACATACAAACCCCATCTCGGACGGTTCTCCGCGCCTTCCCGAACGTCCTAACCTTTGCAAAAAGCTGGATACTGATATCGGTGCGCCTACTTGCATGACGCGCTCTAATTGACCGATATCTATGCCCAATTCTAGAGTAACAGTTGCTGCCGTTACTGCGGAAGATGTGCGAAGCCCGTAACCGGGCGCGCTTGCGCTATCGCGCATTGCCGATTCTGCGTCTTGGCGCAATTTAGTTGAAATACTCCCATGATGAACATGATAAATGTCTGGAAACCCAACATTTGCAGCTATTTGGCGCAAGTTAGAAATAACTGATTCTGTTTCAGCGCGGTTATTAGCAAATATCAGACAGTTGCGAGACTTGGTACGCTCAAAAATGTATTGATAGTAAGGATTTGTAAAAGATTCTTCCTCTTTATCTGGCGTATAAAAATGCTCTACAGCCAGATGTAGCTTTCGTTGTCCATTTTGGATATCTGAAGTGATAACTTCTCGATTAGTTCCAGCTTGCAACCACTTGGCGGCGGAAGTATAATCGCCTAGAGTTGCAGATAATCCAATCCGACGCGGTGGAAGGGGAATAAATTTAGATAATCGTGTTAATTGACAAAGAATTTGACCACCACGTTCAGAACTCATAAAAGCATGAACTTCATCAATAATAATAAATTTCAATTCACCAAATAAACGATTTAGTTGACTATATTTATTTATTAACAAGCTCTCTAAAGATTCTGGCGTAATTTGCAATACACCTCTAGGGTTTTTTAATAACATTTGTTTACGACTTTGTGCAACATCGCCGTGCCAATGACAAACCGGAATATCTGCTTCTTTTAATAAGTCATTTAACCTGACAAATTGATCGTTAATTAATGCTTTTATCGGACTAATATATAAAACGCCAATCGTATTCGTTTGATTTTGCTGCATTAAAGTCAAAACTGGCAAGAAAGCCGCTTCTGTCTTTCCTGAAGCCGTACCCGCAGCTAGTAATACATGAGCATCTGTGTCAAAAATTGCTTGACAAGCTTCTATTTGAATCGGACGCAATTCCGTCCAATTGTGAGTGTAAATATATTCTTGAATAAACGGCGCAAGTCTAGAAAATGTGG
>QQTW01002002.1_pt1 | contig 14610 bp, 13 predicted proteins | sample 1904831 | NCBI WGS metagenome assembly QQTW01 (sample SAMN09435610, study PRJNA476489) | Subsurface metagenome, whole genome shotgun sequencing project. | reverse complement strand
GGAGCTGTTCATCTGCCTGCGCCGCAAACCGTAGCGGCTATTCCCAAACACCAGGCGCGAGGCCAAGGCGCGGCTTAGCCGAAGGCCGGCATCCGCTACCTTTGCCGTTCCTGGGGCCGGTGCGAGTTGCCGCCTGTGCCCCGCCTCCACGTATCTTTTTTATGCTCGAACTTCTCGCCAACACCCTGCCCGACTTCCACCATACCGCTTCCGGTCAGTTTTTTCTGATGGCGGGTCCCTGCGTAATTGAAGGGGAAGACATGGCCCTGCGCATCGCCGAAAAGGTGAAGGCGCTTACCGATAGGCTGCAGATACCCTACATCTTCAAGGGCTCCTACCGCAAGGCCAACCGCTCGCGCCTGGATTCCTTTACGGGCATCGGCGACGAAACGGCCCTGCGCATTCTGCAGAAGGTGGGCCGCGAAATCGGGGTTCCCACCGTCACCGACATTCACGAATCGGGAGAAGCGGCCTTGGCCGCCGAGTACGTGGATGTGCTGCAAATTCCGGCCTTTCTGTGTCGGCAGACCGATTTGCTGCTGGCTGCTGCCGCTACGGGCAAAGTGGTTAACATCAAGAAAGGCCAATTCCTAAACGGCGAGGCCATGCAGTTTGCCGTAGACAAGGTGCGCCAGTCCGGCAATCCGAACGTTGTTCTGACGGACCGGGGCAACTCCTTCGGCTACTCCGATTTGGTAGTGGACTTCCGGAACTTGCCCGCCATGCGGGCGTTCGGCGTGCCCGTAGTCATGGATGTAACCCACTCGTTGCAGCGCCCCAACCAAAGCAGCGGCGTAACGGGAGGCCAGCCGGCCCTCATCGAAACCATTGCCAAAGCGGCCATTGCTGTGGGTGCCGACGGGTTGTTTATTGAAACCCACCCAACGCCCGCCACCGCCAAATCCGACGGCGCCAACATGCTGGCCCTCGACAAGCTGGAAGACTTGCTGGTGAAGCTCACGCGGGTGCGCGAGGCTATTCGGTAGAAAGGCTCATGCATTAAAAAAAGGCTGCCGAGCAGAAGCTCAGCAGCCTTTTTGGATTCGGGCCAAGTGCAACACCAGGCACTACGCCGACAGCCGGCGGGTGCGTTCAAGTACCTTGTCGAGCACGTTGTCGAAGCGCAGGCGGAAGTGCTGCTTGGGCTGGTTGCGGCGGAAAAACACGAGCCCGACAAAGAACAAGTCCACGGTGAGGCGCACGTCGGGGTGTTTGCAGATGGCCGCCCAGGCCCGCTCCATTTCCGCCGACCAATGGATGTCGTCCAGCACAAATACGCTGCGGTCGGTGCGGTGGGCCAGGCAGAGCTCGAAGTAGCGCAGGGTGGGCTCGTAGCGGTGGTTGCCGTCAAAAAAGGCAAAGTCCAGCGGGGCCTGCAAGGTGGCCAGGGCGGGGGCCAGGGTGTCGTCGAGGTTGCCTTCGATCAGCTCCACGTTGCGCAAACCCAGGGTCTCGAACGTTTCGCGGGCGGCGGCGGCCGTGTTTGGGCAGCCCTCGAAGGTCAGCACACGGCTTTGAGAGTCAGCCGAAGCCAAGTAAGCTGTGGTCAGCCCCAAAGACGTGCCCAGCTCCAGAATGGTACGCGGCCGGAAGTGGTTGGCCAGCCGAAACAGCAGCTGCGCGAGCTTGCGGGGCTTGGCAGCGGTGCGGGCTATGTCGCGGATGCGGCGGTGGCGGCCTGCACCGGTGTGCGAGCCGGCCCCAAAGTCGCGGACCTGCAGGGTAGCGGGGCTGCGCAACAGCACTTGGCGGCGGCGCTCAATGGTATTGAAGGCCGCGTAGCGCCCCGTATGGTTGACGACGTGCGTGTAGAGTCCAAAAACAAACGGAGAATGCAAGCCGTGCGCATTCCCCGAGCGAAACAAAAACCGGACGTAGCTGAAAGCTTGGTGAAGCAAGGGGAGAGGCTTGAAAACAAAAAATCCTCCTGATGGCAGCCTTCCCGGCTACGCCCTGCTACAAGGCGTACCCACCGGGCCGGGTGCTATCAGGAGGACAAAGCTAAGCGACTTAGTTGAGGCGGTACGGCACCACCAGCGTAAACTCGGGTATTTCCACCGTGAACGTGCTGCCGTCGGCTAGGCGCTCCATTTCGTAGGTGCCGCGCATTTTGCCCATACCCGACTTCAGGTTGCAGCCCGATACGTATTGGTGGGCGTCGCCGGGCTCCAGCACGGGCTGCTGGCCCACCACGCCTTCGCCCTCCACTTCGCGCACCACGCCGTTGGCATCGTAGATGTACCAGTGGCGGCGCAAAAGCTTTACCGTGTATTCGCCGTTGTTTCGAATATCAATCTTGTAAGCAAATACGTAGTGCTCTTGTCCGGGGCTCGAATAGTCGGGCAGGTAGTTGGTCGTGACGCTCACGGTAACGCCCTGCGTAGTGGTCGTGTTCATGGCTACTGTGCGGTGTGGATAGGACTAACAGCCGGGGCCGAAATTTGGTTTATTTACGCAGTCGGTACCCAAAATGGCCTACCCAACCCGCAAAAACTTTCCAAAGCATGAATGTAAAGATTGAAGAGAGCTGGCGCAAGGTTTTGCAGCCTGAGTTTGAGAAACCTTATTTCCAGCACCTGATTGCCTACGTAAAAGGCGAATACGCCACGGCAACGGTGTATCCGCCGGGCCCGCAGATCTTTCACGCCTTCGATGCCTGCCCCTTCGAGCAAGTCAAAGTGGTGATTCTGGGCCAAGACCCCTACCACGGCAAAGGCCAGGCACACGGCTTAAGCTTCTCGGTAGCCGAAGACAAACGGGCGCCGCCTTCCTTGCAGAACATCTTCAAAGAGCTGCAAGCCGACCTGCCCGAAACGCCCCCGGCCCCCAACGGCAACCTCGACCGGTGGGCCCAGCAGGGCGTGTTGCTGCTCAATGCCACGCTTACGGTGCGCGCCGGGGAGCCCGGCAGCCACCAAAAAAGAGGCTGGGAGCAGTTCACCGACGCCGCTATTCAGAAAGTCTCGGAGCAGAAAGAGCATGTCGTGTTTATCCTGTGGGGAGCCTACGCCCAGAAGAAAACCGAGCTGATAGACGAGGGCAAGCACCTCGTGCTGAAAGCCGCCCATCCTTCGCCCTACGCCGCCGACCGGGGCTTTTTTGGCAGCAAACCCTTCAGCAAAACCAACAACTACCTGCAACAGCACGGCCTGCCCCCTATTAATTGGTAAACCACGGATTTTTCGGATTGGACGGATTAATCGGATTTTGAGGACGATTAAAACCCTCTTGCGGGTCAGTATTCAAGCAAAAAGGCCTGCTGTAACAGCAGGCCTTTTTGCTTGGCAGGAAAAACGTGAATCGTCGTCCTCAAAATCCGACTAATCCGTCCAATCCGAAAAATCCGTGGTCCTAGTCGATGGTGTCAAACAAACGGTTCCACCGAATCTTGTGGAAGAAGTCGGCGTACGGGTCTACCGACATCCAGATGAGCACGGCCTTGCCCACAATGTGGTCTTCGGGCACAAACCCCCAGTAGCGCGAGTCGAGCGAATCGTGGCGGTTGTCGCCCATCATGAAGTAGTAGTCCTGCTTGAAGGTGTAGCTCTTGAGCGGCTGGCCGTTCTGCAAAAGCACCCCATTTTGGACAGTGATGCCCTCGTTATGCTCGTAGCGCATAATGATTTTGAGGTAGACGGGCGTGTTCTGGGGCGTGAGTTGTACCGTCTGGCCCTTTTTGGGGAGCTGGAGCGGGCCGTAGTTGTCCTTGTTCCAGGTGGTGATGGGAGCCGGGGTGCTGTGCGGGTAGTCGGCGTTGTTCGGGAAGGTTTCGGCTTCGGGCTGGCCCGGCAGCGCCTTGTCTTGCACCACGTCCCGCACGTAGGGCTGCTTGCGGAAAAAGTCGGCCGTCTGGGGCGTGGCGTCAATCATGAACGTAGGCTCCTGCGTGCCGTAGAGGGGCTCGGGCTGGCCGTCGGGGCGGTTGAAGTTGGTGACGCCCTGCTGCTTAAAGGCCGTGTACAGGTCGTCGTTGGGCTGGGGCACTTGCAGGAAGTAGCGGTTCTGGCTCTGCGGCGGATTGTTCATGGGCTTGCCGTTCACAAACACCTGCGTATCCTTGATTTCGAGCACGTCGCCGGCCACGGCCACGCAGCGCTTGATGTAGTTGGTGCGCAGGTCGGCGGGGTGCTCACTCTCGAACGGCACGTTGAACACCACCACGTCGCCGCTTTTTACCTCCGAAAAGCCCGGCAGGCGGTAGCTGGGCAGCTGAATCAGCTCGGAGTAGCTCTTGAGGCCCGTGCCCCACACCGTTTGGTGCGTGAGCGGCACCTGCAGCGGGGTTTGGGGCGTGCGCGGGCCGTAGTGCAGCTTGCTCACAAACAAGTAGTCGCCAACCAGCAGCGAGTCTTCCATGCTGGGCGTCGGGATGGTGTAGGCCTCGAACGTGGCCCAGCGAATCAGCGTGGCCGCCACCACGGCAAACAAAATAGCGTCGCCCCACTCCCGAAAGAAGCCTTTTTTCTTCTCGGCAGGTTTGGGAGCGGAAGCCGCTTTCATGCGTTCTTCCCAAGACTGTTGTACGGCCATAGCAGTAGAATGCGAAATCTGGTAATGCCCGCTAACACGGGCGGCAATTAAACGACGGAATATCCGAAATATTAGGCGAAACGCGGCAGCCTCGGCCGGCTAGAGGCCCAGCAAATCCTTCATCCCGAACACGCCCTGGTGGCCGGGCAGCCACTCGGCGGCCAGCAAAGCGCCCTCCACGAAACCCTCGCGGGTGTGGGCCTCGTGCTTCAATTCCAGCGTATCGGCCTCGGAGCTGTAGGTCACAATGTGGGTACCCACCACCGAGCCCGTACGCTCGCTCAGCACGGCCAACTCGTTGGGGTTTTGGGCCGGCTCGTTGCGCCAGATGGTTTTGGACGGGAAGTGCCGTAGAATGGCTTCGGCCGCCGTGAGGGCCGTGCCGCTGGGCTGGTCTACTTTCTGGGTATGGTGAATTTCCCGCACTTGCACATCGTAGCCCCCAAACTGGTGCATTTTGGCGGCAATGTACTCGTTGAAGTGAAAAAACAGATTGACGCCGATGCTGTAGTTGGAGGCATAAAACAACGAGCCGTCGGTTTGGTGGCACAGCGCCACGGCTTCCTGAAAATGGTGCAGCCAGCCCGTGGAGCCGCACACCACCGGAATGCCCTGGCGCAGGCAGGCCTGCACGTTGGCAAAGGCCGCGTCGGGGTGCGTAAACTCAATGGCGGCATCGGCCGTGGTGATGTCAAAATCGGCAATGCTGGCTTCGGGGCGCGAGGGGTCGATGATGCCGGCAATCTGGTGGCCCCGCGCAAGGGCCCGGGCTTCGATGGCCCGGCCCATTTTGCCGTAGCCAATCAACAAAAGCTTCATTGAAAAAAGAATGGTACACGGCCCTCAGCAGGCAGTGCGGCGTGGATGAACGGGGGAAAGGGCGGTTTTGGAGGACGTATAGAACCACCCAGGCGCAAAAAGGATTATTTCAGCCGCAGACTAACGCTAACCGCCGGCGTAGCCGCCGCCGTCGGCATCCGCAGCAGGGTGGGCTCCCAGTGCAAACTCAGGTCGTCGCTGACGTCGAAGTCGCGCAGGTGCGCCGTCACTACCGCGTCCAGAATCTGCATGCCGTAGGCCAGCGCAATCCACCCCACAAACGAGTCGCGCTGGCGGCGAAAGACAATTACCCCCCGCTTCACAAACTCGTCGGTTCGGTTAAGGGTCAGGGCCGTTTCCACGTTGGTGGTAGAGTCGCCGTCGGTGCGGGCGTTGTAGACGTCGGCAAAGCTGCGGTAGAGCCGCTGATAATGAATTTCGCCGTACACGGTGCCGCCCACCGCCCCGTACACCAGCGGCAACTTCCACCAACTGCGGTTGTATATCTGGCCCGTGCCCGGCAGCAGCGCCGACAAAAGCCCGGCTTTGGCGGGCTTCGTCATTTTGAGGCCGAACAGCCGGGCCGTGCGCCGCACCGAATCGGGCACCGCGGGCGTGCTGACGCGCGCCGAATCGGGGCCCTGCGTGACGGTCGTCCGGATGGGAATGTCGGTGGTTTGGGTTTGGGCACTAGCCGCACGGGCCAGCGGCAGCCACAGCACAAGGGCCGTAGCTGACAGGTTCCGCAGGCTGGTGCCCAATACGAAGCTCATTCGGTTAAGCCGGTTGCAGAATGTGAAGGATGCGCTGCATGTCCTCAACGGAGTCGAAGGCAATCTTGATTTCGCCGCGCCCCTGGGGGCCGGGCTTCACCATCACGCGGCTGCCGAAACGCTCGGTGAGGTGGCGCTCCGTGCGGCGCAGCTCGGCCACCGGCACTTGCCCGGCGGCTTCCCGCACCTGCTTGGCCTCCGGCGAGTCGGGCTTGGGAGCGGGGGCCAGGCCGGCCCGCACCAGCTGCTCCACGCGCCGCACCGACAGCTCTTCGGCCACAATGCGGTGAAACAACGCCAATTGCTGCTCGGTGTCGTCGATGTTGATGAGGGCCCGGGCGTGCCCCATGCTGATAACGGCGTCGCGCAGGCCAATCTGGATGTCGGGCGGCAGCTTGAGCAGGCGCAGGTAGTTGGTCACGGTCGAGCGGTTTTTGCCCACCCGGTCGCCCAGCTCTTCCTGCTTCAGGTTGCACTCGCTCACGAGGCGCTGGTAGCTCAGCGCAATTTCGATGGCATTGAGGTTTTCGCGCTGAATGTTCTCAATCAGGGCCATTTCCAGCATCTGCTGGTCGTCGGCCTTGCGGATGTACGCCGGAATGGCGTCGAGGCCAGCCAGCTTGGAAGCTTGCAGGCGCCGCTCGCCGCTGATTAGCTGGTAGGCGTTGGTGCCGGTCTGGCGCACCGTCACGGGCTGGATGATGCCCTGAATCTTGATGCTTTCGGCCAACTCCTGCAGCGCCTCCTGGTCAAAGTGGGTGCGGGGCTGGTAGGGGTTGGCTTCGATGTTGCCGACGGGAATGAGGCCCACCGAATTTACGGGGTGCGGCACCAGACCCACCCGGTCACTTTTCTTTTCGTAGCTGCCCTCAATCAGGGCGTTGAGGCCGCGGCCCAGGCCGCCGATTTTGCGCTTAGCCGCCGCGGGAACGGCCGGAACGGATTTCTCTTCTTGCTTCTCTGACATACCTGCTGATGGCCCTTCTGCAATAGCGCAGGAAAGCGGGAGCCAAAAATACACAAACGACGGGGAAGGCCGGGAAATTTTGTTCCACGGAAGGGAAATAAGCGTGGAACACCAGTTGGGCGGGTACCGCTAGCTGAGCGCTTTAAAAACAACAACCAACAGAACTCAATCTGTTGGTTGTTGCTAAGGTGGTACAAAGCTGCTTGTTTAGCTAATAGGAAATAATGGTTGCCTGCCAGGGGTGATTACCCGTAGCTGCCGATTGCTATCATCAAAGGCAGCTAACTGGCCACTCGCGATGCTATTCAATTCAGGATAGTCATCAGGAAATACCATTGGGCTTTTTTTGCCGAACTCAGTGACATTAATCAAGACAGGGAAACCTGGCCCTGCATCATAGAAAACGCCGAATGGAGCCCGGATAAAGACCTTTCCAGTGAGAACGGTACCCAAGGGTAGGCTCTGCTTCAACCCATCCCATGCTGCCGCCTTCTCCGGTGAGCTAGAAACTGCTTCAAAAGGTGGATTCTCCAGGCTACAAGATTATGCGGCCGTATCCTCGGTTGCTTCTTCCTGCGTGTCGGCGGCCTCCACGTTCTTTTCCACGATTTCGCGGGCCAGGTTGAGGTAGCTGATGGAGCCTTTGCTTTCCGCATCGTGCAGAATAACCGGAATGCCGAAGCTCGGCGACTCCGACAGCTTCACGTTGCGCGGAATGATGGTATCGAACACCAGCTGCTGGAAGTGCAGCTTCACTTCTTCCACTACCTGGTTGGAAAGGCGCAGGCGCACGTCGTACATCGTGAGCAGGATGCCCTCAATTTCCAGCTCCGTGTTCAGGCGGCTCTGAATGATTTTGATGGTGTTGAGCAGCTTGCCCAGGCCTTCCAAGGCGAAGTATTCGCACTGCACCGGAATGATAACCGAGTGCGCAGCCGTGAGGGCATTGACCGTAATGAGGCCCAGGGAAGGCGAGCAGTCGATGATGATGAAGTCGTACTGGTCGGCGAGGGGGCGCAGGGCCTCCTTCATCTTCTCCTCCCGGTTGGGCAGGTTAATCATTTCTACCTCGGCCCCCACCAAGTCGATGTGGGAAGGCATGAGGTCGAGGTGCGGCAAGACGTTGGTTTGGAGGATGATGTCCTGGGCGTTGATGCCGTCCACCATGCACTCGTAGATGCTGTTCTGAATGTCCTTCGGGTCGAAGCCCACGCCCGAGGTGGCGTTGGCCTGCGGGTCGGCGTCCACGAGCAGGGTCCGATATTCCAGCGCCGCCAACGAGGCCGCGAGGTTGATCGAAGAAGTGGTTTTGCCCACGCCGCCCTTCTGGTTGGCTACCGCAATAATTTTTCCCATGAGGGTTTGTATAGGGCCGTCCGGCGCAGCTAGAACGACGGAGGGGTTGTTTACAGCGTAATTGTCTGGCCGATGTTGAGCAACACCAGCTCTTTACCGGCCTGCGTGGCTTTGGCCTGGGCTTCGGCCCGGTCGATGGCAATGGGGGGGAAGGTATCGTAGTGCATGCCAATGATTTTGCTGGCCCCACTCCACTCAGCTGCCACCAGGGCATCGTCGATGCCCATGGTATAATGGTCGCCGATGGGCAGGATGGCGAAATCCAGCTGGTACCGCTCCCCGATGAGCTTCATGTCGTAGGTGAGGGCCGTGTCGCCGGCAAAGTAGAAGGTCTTGCCTTCGGCTTCGATTACAAAACCCGCCGCCAGGCCGCCGTAGGAGCCATCGGGCAGGGAGTTGGAGTGGGCAGCGGCCACCAGTTTCACGGTGCCAAACGGCAGCTTCGCGGTGCCGCCCAGGTTCAGGCCGTAGCTGGCTTTCAGGCCTTTGGCACCAAACCATTCTACCGTCTCGACCATGCCCAGCAGCTCGGCGCCGGTGCGCTCGGCTATTTCCTGCACGTCGGCAACGTGGTCGGCGTGGCCGTGGCTAAGGAAGATGTAGTCGGCCTCGATTTTATCGACTTCCACGTCCTGGGCCAGGGGGTTGGGCCGGATGAACGGGTCGAAGAGGACGCGGCTGCCGCCAGATTCAAGCAGGAAGCAGGAGTGTCCGTAGTAGGTCAGGTGCATAAAGAGGGGAAAGTGGCGGGCCGAGGGCGCAGCACAACGGCCAGACAAGGTACCTTTGTTGCAAATATACGTGATTCCGCCTTTCTCATGCTCCCGATTTCGCGCCTGGCCGCTGCTTGTCTTTTCGTGTTGCTGGTGGCTGCCGCCGGCTGCCAGGGCCCTGCGCCGGCCACCGAGGCCCGGCGCGTGTTCCGCTACAACCAGCCCGAAGGCCTGACCTCGCTCGACCCGGCTTTCTCGCGCAGCCAAGCCAACATTTGGGCCGTTACGCAGCTCTACAACGGCCTCGTCGCACTCGACGACAGCCTGAAACCCGGCCCCGCCCTGGCCCGCCGCTACGAAATAGCGCCCGATGGCAAAACCTACACGTTTACGCTGCGCCCGGATGCGCGCTTCCACGACTCCGAAGTGTTTGCCGGCGGCAAGGGCCGGCGCGTGGTAGCGCAGGACTTCGTGTACAGTTTCAAGCGGCTGCTCTACGGCCCTACGGCCAGCCCCGGCGGCTGGATTTTCCGGGGCAAAGTGCTGGAAAACGCGCAAGGCGAGCCGTCGGATACGTGCTTCGTGGCCGCCAACGACTCGACGCTGCGGGTGTATCTGAAGGAGCCGTTCATCCCGTTTCTGAGCATTCTGACGATGCCCTACGCGTATGTAGTGCCGCAGGAGGCCGTGCAACGCTACGGCAAGGACTTCCGGGAGCACCCGGTGGGCACCGGGCCTTTTCTATTCAAGGAGTGGGACGAGGGCAACGCCATCATCTACCACCGCAACCCCAACTATTGGAAGCGCGACGCCCAGGGCCGGCAGCTGCCGTATATCGATGCGGTGCAGATCAGCTTCATCCAGGACCGCAAAACCGAGTTTCTGACGTTTCAGCAGGGCAAACTGGACTTCATCAGCGGCATCCGCAGCGGCTCCCGCGACCTTATCATGCACCCCGACGGCACGGTGCGGGAAGACTTCCAAGGCAAGTTTCGGCTGCAAAAGGTGCCCTACCTGAATACTGAGTACATCGGCATGCAGCAGGACCTGACCAACCTGCGCGGCGACAATGCCGAAACCGGCAAAGCCCTGCAGGACAAGCGGGTGCGGCAGGCCCTGAACTACGCCCTCAACAAGCCCGAGCTGCTGGCTTATTTTCTGAACAACGTGGGTTTGCCGGGGCTGTCGGGGTTTGTGCCGGCCTCGTTGCCTTCCTACAGCCAGGAGCTGGTGCCCGGCTACTCGTACCAGCCGGCCAAAGCGCGCCAGCTGCTGGCTGCGGCCGGCTACGGGCCCGGCAAGCCGCTGCGCTTGCGCCTGAGCACCGTGGCCGAAACCAAGGAGTACTGCGAGTATTACCAGAAAAAGTGGGCCGAAGTGGGGGTGCAGGTGGAAATCGACGTGAACCAGGCCGCGGCCCACGGCGAGCTGATCGACAACGGCCGGGCCGCCTTCTTCACCCGCAGCTGGCTCGGCGACTACCCCGATGCCGAAAACTACCTGGCTTTGTTCTACAGCCCCAATTTCGCCCCAGCTGGCCCGAACAAAACCCATTTCAAAAGCGCCGCCTACGACCGGCTGTACGAGCAGGCCAAGCTGGCGCAGGACGTTGCCAAACGCTACGACCTGTACCGCAAAATGGACCAAATAGTGGTGGAAAGCTGCCCCGTTATTGCCGTGTACTACGATGAAGTGGTGCGCCTGACGCAAAACAACGTGCACGGCCTCACACCCAACCCCATGAACCAACTGGTGCTGGAGCAAGTGCGGAAGGACTGACGCACGCTGACGAAGGCCCCGCACAGCATTTTGTGCGGCCAACCCCCCAAGGCGAAGCTCCTGCGGTGCGCACCGCAGGAGCTTCGTCTTTTGCTACTGAGCCGTAAGGCCTAGTTGCTACATATCGGCCGTTACGCCCAAGCCGTCCGTCAGCTGCTTTTCAATGTAGCGGAGCAGGTTTTGCAGCTCTGCGGGGGCGCCGTCTTCTACCTGCACGGTGTGCGTGCTGCCGTCGAGCTGGCGCACGGTGAGCGTGGTAGTCGGTACATCGGTGGCGCCCTGCGAGTAGAGCGGCTTCATTTGGCTGAAGCGCATGGTTTCGGCCTCGTGGCGTATGGTGGCTACGGTGGAGGCCGAAATCTTCAGCTCCCGCTTGCCTGGTGCGGGCGCAAACTTGAACCCCTCGTAAACTACGCGCCCGTCGGGGTAGAAGCTGGCCGCGTAGTGCGGGCACCGCCCCATGCACGGCGACTTTTTAAAGACAATGGTGGGCGCTGCTTCCGCGGGCTTTCCAGCAACGGGCTTGGCCTTGCCGGCTTTTGCCTTCTGCTTGACAACCGCCGCTTTGGCCTTCCTGGGAGGCGTGGCTTGCTGAGCGTGGCCACTGACGGCAACCAACAGCAAAGCCAGCAGTAAAGAGCAGGATGAGAGGCGCATAAAGAAAAGAGTAAGGTTGCGAGGCAATTTCCAAAAAACGGGCCGGGAAGCCGAAAAGGCCCCACCAATTTCCCGCACGGGGCTGGTAGGGCCTTTTTTAGTTGTCAGTTGTTAGTTGGCAGTTATTGGTTTCGGGTTAGCCTTTTTGCTAAGAACTGACAACCAACAACTGCCAACTGACAAAGCCTATTTCCGGCGGGTCGGCTTCTTGGGCTTGGGCTCGACGGAGGCCGAGGTGCCGGGGTCGGCGGGGCGGGAGCCTTGCACGTCGCGCTCCTGGGCGGCGCGCATGGCGTCCTGGAGGCGGGCCGAGAAGCCGCCCGGCTTCTTGTCCTTGTTCTTGATTTTGTTGGCTTCGAGCTGCGCCCGGATCTTGGTGTCATCCACGAAGCGGCGCGTGAGGGCCTGCTGGGCCAGCGTCACGACGTTGGAAACGAGGTAGTACCACGTCAGGCCGGCGGCGAAGCTGTTGAGCACGAACATGAAAATAACCGGCATCAGGTACGAGTAGAACTTCATCGGGCCCTGCATGGCCGCCGGGTTCATCGAGTTGCTCTGCCACGTCATCACCAGCGTCGAAATGGTCATCAGCAGCGTAAACAAGCTGATGTGGCTGCCCAGGAACGGCAGGGCAAACGGCAACAGAATCGGCGAATCGTAGGTGCTCAGGTCCTTGGCCCACAAAAAGGGTTCTTGCCGCAGCTCAATGGCGTTGGGGAAGAACTGGAACATGGCAAACAGAATCGGGATGGTGAGCAGCGTGGGCACGCAGCCGCTCAGCGGGCTCACCCCGAAGGTGGAGTAGAGCTTCATCGTCTCCTGCTGCGCCTTCATCTGGTCGTCGCCGGCCTTTTCCTTGATGGCGTCAATCTCCGGCTTCAGCACCTTCATGCGCGCCTGCGACACGTAGGTTTTGTAGGTCAGCGGCCACGTCACGAGCTTGATGAGCACCACCAGCAGCGCAATGATGATGCCGTAGGAAGAGATAAACTGCTCCAGCGTGTGGAACACCGGCAGGATGATAAACTGGTTTACCCAGCGGAACAACCCCCAGCCCAGGTACACGTTCCGGTCGAAGCCCGGCGCTACGTCCTGCAGGATGGGCAGCGAGTTGGGCCCGAAGTAGTACCGGAAACCGGCGCCCTGCTGTGCTTCGGCCGCCGGAATGGTCAGCGTGGTGCTCAGCGTCTTGATGAAGGTGGTGTCGTTCAAATCAACGGTTGAGGTGAACTTGCCGTTCGGAAACTGTTTGTCGGCAATGATGCCGGCCACAAAGAAGTCGTGCTTGTGGGCGGCCCACTTCAGCGGCTCCGCTACGGCTATTTCCTCCGGGCTTTCCGACGCTTCGGTCAACGACCCAATGTCATCGTTGGCCAGGTAGTGGTTGATGGTGGTGTGGTTGCGGTTTTGCTTGAGGTCTTGCTCCGTCTGGCGCACCCGGTCCACAAACGTGTACGTGAGCGGCGCTTGCGCCAGCGTCTGCTGCAGCCCCGAGAAGCGCAGGTCGTACTTCAGCTCGTACGAGTTGTCATACAGCGTGTACGATTCCTCGATCTGGCCGCCGCCTACCGTGGCCGTGAAGTTTACCCGCTGGCCCTTTTTGTCGCCGTCGGCGAACGGCTGGGGCGAGGAGGCCTGGAAGTACAAGTCGGAAAGGCGAACCTGCTTGCCGTCGAGGGTGCGGAAGCGGGTGTCAATCTGGGCGCTTTGGGCATCAAACAAATCGAGCGGCTTGCCGAAGAAGGTCTTGTATTTGTTGAGGCGCACGGCTTCCACGCGGCCGCCCTTCGAGGAGAGCGTAACGGTCAGGTTGTCGTTGCGCAGCTCTACCTGCTGGGCCGAGCCCTGGGCCGCTCCCGCAAAAACCCCCAAGCTGCGGGCCAGCGCCGCCGAATCGGGCGTAGCGGCCGGGCCGGGGCCGGCGGGCTGCGGAGCGCTGGCGGCCGTTGTGGGCTTCTCGGCCGGCGCGGGCTTGGGCGCCTCGGGCTTGAAGAAATACAGGTAGATGAGGAGCAAGGCCGCAATCAGAAAGAGGCCGGTTGCTGAATTTTTGTCCATTCAGGTAAAAGGTGAGGGCAGAGGTAAAGAGGTAGCCATGTCGCCTTCAAAAATCCGGCGACGCTGCTGCAAAGGTCGGACTTGTCAGGCGAATATTTTTGGATCGGCGTTTTTGGCAGACAGATTAATAAAAGAACAGAACGTCATGCTAAGCGAAGGCGCAGCATCTCTAGCGCTGCACCTTCGCTCAGCATGACGTTCCTGCCAGCCAAACTGCCTTACACCTTGCGGTGCTGGATGGCCGCTTTCACGAAGCGCACAAACAGCGGGTGCGGGTTTTGCACGGTGCTTTTCAGCTCGGGGTGAAACTGGCCCGCCACAAACCACGGGTGGCCCCCGGCCAGCTCCACTACCTCCACCAGCCCCGTGTCGGGGTTGATGCCGGAGGGCACCATGCCCGCCTCTTCAAACTGCTGCAGATACTGGTTGTTGAACTCGTAGCGGTGCCGGTGCCGCTCGCTGATGTGGTTGCGGCCGTAGGCTTTGGCGGCTTTCGAGCCCTTGCGCAGCTCACAATCGTAGGCGCCCAGGCGCATGGTGCCGCCCTTTTGGGTGATGTTTTTCTGCTCCTCCATCATGGCTATCACCGGGGCCGAAGTCTGCGGGTCCATTTCCGTTGAGGAAGCCTCGGCCAGGCCCAGCACGTTGCGGGCAAACTCCACCACGGCCACTTGCATGCCCAGGCAGATGCCGAAGAAAGGAATGTTGTTTTCGCGCACGTAGCGCACCGCCTCAATCTTGCCCTCGAAGCCCCGCTCGCCAAAGCCCGGCGCTACCAGCACCCCGTCGACGCCGTGCAGCAGCTGCGCCACGTTGTCGGGGTTGATGTGCTCACTCTGAATGCTGCGCACCGTGACTTTGCACTCGTTGTGCGCGCCGGCGTGCACAAACGACTCGTTGATGGACTTGTAAGCGTCGGGCTTTGGCGAGCGGGGCTTCGAGGGCAAGATTGAGGCGG
>QQTW01002001.1_pt1 | contig 14615 bp, 9 predicted proteins | sample 1904831 | NCBI WGS metagenome assembly QQTW01 (sample SAMN09435610, study PRJNA476489) | Subsurface metagenome, whole genome shotgun sequencing project. | reverse complement strand
CGCCAGGTATTTAGCGAACACGAAACCCTAAGAGCAAACCGTCAGATTCAACTAGAATCCCAAGTAAAAAATCGCAGCATTACCGTCCGCGACTTTATTCGGGGACTTGCAAAATCTGCTCGGTTTTATGAAATAGTTGTGTCTGTTAACAATAACTATCGTCTAGTTGATGTTTGTCTTAAGCGCTTCCTCGGTCGCGCGGCTTACAACAAAGCTGAAGAAATTGCTTGGTCAATTAAAATCGGTACTTTGGGTTTCTACGGCTTTGTAGATGCGTTGCTAGATTCTCAAGAGTACACAGATGCTTTTGGAGACAACGTTGTCCCTTACCAGCGCAAGCGGATGGAAGGTCGTCCCTTTAATCTCGTAACTCCTCGTTACGGCGAAGATTTCCGCGAACAAGTAGGCACAGTCAAGACCGATTGGCGCTTTACCTTGGAAGAATACTACAGCCGCAAGAACAAAGCTCGTCGTCTTCCCGAAGGAGATCCCGGCAGATACCGCGAAATGGCAGCCGCCGTTAGTACACAAAACAACTACGCACAAAGAGTCTCGGCTTTTGACTTGGATTACTTAAGCTTAGTTCCGGTACGCGGCAAGCGCTAGGAAATTAGAGCAAGTTAATACCTAGTGCGATCGCCTTTGGCGCTGCGCTCTGCGCAATCACTGGGTTTAGTTTCTGTTTTAATTTGGTAAATAGCCAATATATTTGGTTTTTTGTCAAGTTTAAGCAAAGGCTAAACCCAGTTGTATTTTGTGCCAATAAAAAAGCCGCTCCAGTTGAAGCGACTTTTTACTATGGTATTGACCTGGTATAAACTGCGGACTAAAAAAGGTAAACAAATTGTTTTAAGTTTGATACCCAGCTAGTGCCAAGCTAGAATTTACTAATCTTTTACAGGTATTGCTGCTAATTTAACATTTGTTGCTAAACCCAGGGTTTGCAGCAATCGAATAGTCAGCCAAGTTAGGTCGAATTCCCACCACTGCAAGCCATGACGAGCAGAATACTGAAAAGCATGGTGATTATTGTGCCAACCTTCACCAAAAACAAGTAAAGCTACCCACCAACAATTTGTAGAATTATCGCCAGATTCGTGGCTGCGATAGCCAAATTTGTGAGTTGCACTATTTACAAGCCAAGTGCAGTGGTAAACCACTACGACACGCACAAAAATTCCCCAAATCACAAAGGGCCAACCGCCTAGAAGTAAAAGTAATACTCCTAAAGCAACTTGAATGCCGATCATGTTCTTTTGGTAAAACTGATAAACAGGATCGTCAGAAATATCTTTGATGTAGCGGGAAATTTCATCTTGGGCGGGTGCGTGATGGATCATCCAACCCAAGTGACTCCACCAGAAACCTTTATTAGAATCGTGCGGATCTAAGTCTTGGTCAGAATGCAAGTGATGGATGCGGTGCATTCCAATCCATTCAAAAGGACCTCCCTGGCAAGCCAGGGTTCCACAAAGAGCTAAACAATACTCTAGCCACTTAGGAGTTTGAAAACTGCGGTGAGTAACTAGGCGGTGAAATCCTAGAGTAATACCCAAGCCTCCAGTTACCCAATATAGAAACACGGCAACACCAACTGCTCTCCAGTTAAAATTGCTAGGCAGCAGGGCAAATAATGCTCCAATATGTAGAACCGCGAAAAAAGTGATATTAACCCAGTTAAGAGTGGGTTTGGTTGAGGTGGCAATCGTCATGCAGTAACCTTAGTACGAATGGTCTTACCGATCTAAGTGAATTATAAATATTTCACTAATCTCGATTGCGAAAAAAGTCATGATTAACAGCTTTGAAGTGCTAAGTTCGGCAGAACAAGCACTGTTCCCTATTTTTTCTAAAATTGACTCCCAGGTCAAGCAAAACCTCCAAAAAGTCTTAGCATCTTTCCGTCACCACCGAGTAGGCGTCCATCATTTTGCCGGAGTAAGCGGCTATGGACATGACGACCTAGGTAGAGAGACTTTAGACAAGGTATTTGCAGAAGCTATGGGAGCAGAGGCAGCAGCCGTGAGAGTACAATTTGTTTCTGGTACTCATGCGATCGCCTGTGCTTTATTTGGCGTTCTCCGTCCTGGGGATGAGATGTTAGCAGTGGCAGGTACTCCTTACGACACATTAGAGGAAGTAATTGGTATCCGAGGTAACGGACAAGGTTCACTATTAGAGTTTGGCATTAGTTACCGTCAATTGGATCTAACTCTAGAAGGAACGATCGATTGGCAAGCTTTAGGGCAAGCTGTGGGCGATCGCACCCGTTTAGTATTAATTCAGCGATCGTGCGGTTATTCTTGGCGTTCGAGCTTATCTATTGCCGATATTGAAAAAATTGTGGCGATCGTCAAACAACAAAATCCTAACACTATTTGCTTTGTCGATAACTGCTATGGAGAATTTATTGAGGAGAAAGAACCTACGGCGGTAGGAGCCGATTTGATGGCAGGATCGCTAATCAAAAACCCTGGTGGCACAATTGTTACTGCTGGCGGCTACGTTGCTGGTCGCGCGGACTTAGTAGAGGCGGCTGCTTGTCGCTTGACCGCACCGGGAATTGGTAGTTATGGCGGGGCAACCTTTGACCAAAATCGGCTACTATTTCAAGGGCTTTTTCTCGCGCCGCAAATGGTGGGGGAAGCAATCAAAGGCAATCACTTGACAGCTTATGTATTTGACCAGCTTGGTTATCCAGTCAATCCTTTGCCAATGGCTCCTAGGCGCGATGTGATTCAAGCTATTAAGCTTGGTTCGCCGCAAAAGCTGATTGCCTTCTGCAAGGCGATTCAACAGTATTCGCCGATTGGTTCCTACCTAGACCCTGTTCCTGGGGAAATGCCAGGGTATGAGAGCTTGCTCGTAATGGCTGGTGGCACTTTTATTGATGGCAGTACCTCTGAATTTTCTGCTGATGGTCCTTTGAGGGAACCTTATATAGTGTTTTGCCAAGGAGGGACTCATTGGACTCATGTTGCGATCGCTCTGGAAGCTGCGATTGAAGCTGTAGAAACAGCTTAAATTCTTAGGCAGCGATCGCTGTAAGGTACTGCCTAAGACAGATATTGATAGTGAATCAGGATTTTTTTTGATTGCGAGCGCGCCCAGACTTAAATTAAGCAAAAATTGTTCCATAATTTTCCGAAATTGCCTGGGTTCCTACTGTATAACGAATGGATTGTACATTTACAAGTAAACTCAGTTTGAGATTGCTTGTTAAATGAGCAAGAGATAATGCGATCGCTGCCAAGATATTCATTGAATCAAACACTACAAATCAAGCTCATTAAACTATGAATTCAGCACTAAAACTTTCAGAGAAAGAAGTCCAAGACATTGCTACAAAAATAACAGATCTAGATTTGTCAAAAGAAGATGAGGCGTTATTACTAGCTGGTCTTTACATGACAAATAGCCGTGTTGAAGAAGCAATTCACATATTAAAAGACTTAATCAATAATAGCTGCCGAAATCCTGGAATTCACCGTATTTTGGGAGATATATACTTTTGTACTGACCAACCTCAGTTAGCCCAGGATCTTTACGAAAAAGAATTAAGTCTATTAGGGAATAACCCTCCTTGTATAGAGAGATTAGCCGCAAAGGCTGGTTTAGCACAAATTGAAACCCGTAATAAAACCGAAGCACAAACCCAGCAATTTAATCAAGATATAGAAAAGGAATTTGATACTATAGCAAGCGATCGCCAAGAAAGTGCGATGGGAGCAGCAATAAGAAATTTAAACAGTAGGGATATGCAACTTGCTAGCGTCTTAACATCTCTTACAACGAACTGCCCTGTAAGTCCATGCAATACCACTGTTAAGGGTCAGCTTATTAAATCCCATCACTTTGCTCCTTGCATAACTTGTAGAATTGGTTGACGTAATTGAAAAAATCAGTCTCTATGCAGAGCAAAGCTGAGATAGTTGCTTTGCTCTAAATACGCCATTGCAAATTTTAGTAAGTGTAGCAAATCCTATGTTTAATAACAGGTGTGCCTATCAAAACTGGTTAGCCAGAGGCATTTTCCTATACTGCATATCTGCCGCAACAGTGTGTCAGGCACAAATTACTCCAGATGGTACTCTCCCTACGCAAATTATTACTTCAGACAACATTGAATTTATTATTAATGGTGGTAGCAAAGCAGGAGGCAATCTTTTTCATAGTTTTAGCGAGTTTTCCATACCTACAGGAGGGTCGGCTACGTTCAATCATGCTGACAATATTCAAAACATTATTAGTAGAGTCACTGGTGGCTCTCCATCCAGTATTGATGGTTTAATCAAAGCTGGGAGTAACGCTAACTTATTTTTGATTAACTCTAACGGAATCATCTTTGGTTCCCAGGCTCGATTAGAAATAGGGGGTTCGTTTCTAGCGAGTACAGCCGATCGCATTCAATTTGCCGATGGTAGCTCTTTTATTGCAAATAGTTCTCCAACTACACCACTACTAACTGTTAGCGCGCCTATTGGTTTGCAATATCGGGAAAATACACTTAGGACAAGCGATCGCTCTATAGTAGTAAATGGCAATTTTGATTCTTATGGTTTGCAAGTGCAGGGTGGTAAAACCTTAGCTTTGGTTGGAAAAGATATTTTTGTCCCAGGTGGAATATTAATCGCACCAGAAGGCAGAGTTGAATTGGGGAGCGTCTCTGACAATAGCTTTGTAAGCCTAACTCCCGTTGATAATGACAGTATTGATAAAGGCTGGATTTTGGGATATGAAGGAGTGCAGAACTTCCGAGATATTCAACTTTCCGATGGAGCATTTGTTGCATCTTATAACCTCTCTAATCCAGGTAGCAGTGGAGATATCCAATTGCAAAGCAGACGGCTGACAATCGCCAGTGGTGCAAATGTACTTGGGGTAAATAATGGAGTTAAGCCAGGTGGAACTATAACAATAAAAGCTGCTGAATTTATAGAAGTAAGTGGTGAAACAAGCACCATAGCTAGTTACATTTTTAGCGATGCTAAAGGCGGTGATATAGCAATAGAAACCAAGCAGTTATTTATTCGCGAAGGGGGAACTATACAATCATTCGTAGAAGAAGGTGCTGGAGAAGGCGGGAACTTAACTATAGTTGCCTCTGAATCTATAGAACTTACTGGAGGTTCAAATAGCCCGAGTATATTAACTACTCGAACTAACAGTACTGGAAATGCAGGAACATTACAGATTACCACAAGTAAATTAACTCTTAATCAAGGGGGACAAATAAGTACCTCTACCTTTGGCGCTGGTACTGGAGGAACTTTAATCGTAGATGCAACAGAATCGATAGAAGTAAGCGGTCAAAGCCTAGATGGTAGCAATGATAGTGCTTTGTTCTCTCAATCGGTGGGAGAAACTGCTACAGGTAATGGTGGTAATTTACAAGTTAAAACGGGGCTGTTAGTTATCCGGGATGGGGGCAGAGTATCTGTCAGTGCTATTGATGGAAGTACAGGTAAAGGAGGAAATTTAAGTATCACTGCATCTCAGCTAGTAGAGGTAGCTGGTATAGGTACTAATGCGGAAGGTCAAGTGCAGCCAAGTACCTTAGCGTCTATAAGTCAGGGTTCTGGCGATGCTGGAAATGTAACGATTCAGACCAATAGATTAAATGTTAGAAATGGTGCTGAAGTTAATGTCAGTAGTGAAAACACGGGAAATGCAGGCAATTTAGAAATTAACGCTAGTACTATCAGCTTAAACAATGAAGGAAAGCTCATAGCTAATAGTAAAGCAGGTAGAAGCGGAGGCAATATAATCCTCCAGGATTTGGAATCGTTGAAATTGGGTGATAACAGCGTAATATCTACCAATGCTGGAGGAGAGGGAAACGGTGGCAATATCACGATCGTTACAGATTTGTTAACCGCCCTAGGAAATAGTAGTATTACCGCACAGGCTGAAGGTGCTGGTGACGGCGGCAATATTCGCATTAAGACCCAAGGATTCTTTGTTTCCCCAGATAGTGAAATTAGTGCCACATCACAAAAGGGTGTGGATGGTGTGGTGGAAATTGATAGGTTAGAGAACGATCCGGAAAACGCATTGCTAACTCTACCAGCAGAACCAGTAAATATCTCTGGATTGATTGCTCAAGGCTGTTCGTCGGGGGCAGGTAGTATAGCAAGAAGAAGTAGTGAATTTGTAATAACTGGGCGTGGTGGATTACCGCCGACTCCCAAAGAAGCTTCTAGAAGTGACTTTGCTGTAGCCGATTTAGGCAAGCCAGTGGAAGCTGAAGCAACTCAAGCTAAAGTAGTTGCACCTACTAATCAAAAGCATCTAGAATCAACTCCACTGGTGGAAGCGCAAGGATGGGTAATTGGTTCCAAGGGCGAAGTTATACTTACTGCCTCTGTGCCTAACGTTACCCCCTCTATTCCGTGGATGAAATCTAATAGCTGTCATGGGTAATAGACTGCCTTTCAACCTCTTTACTTGCCCGATCTTGTCTCCAATTGGGTTAGTCTTATTAGCCAGCGCGATTGCGCAGAGCGCTGCGCCAAGCGCAATCGCAACACCCTTAAAAGCGCAGAATATTGAGCTAGTATCTAATCTCTCTCGTAGCTATTGCTTCTCTACTCCGTGTCCAGCCTCTAAGCAAGAACAAAGTTTAGAAAACCTTGCCCAACTGCCGCCTACGCCTCCTCCCCAAGACGTTCTACCTCCTGCCCAGCCAACCCCCGCACCAATCCCTACCCCTGCACCGCTACCACCACCAGAAGATTTATTCAAACCCCCCTCGACACCTACAGCCCCAGAACCAATCCCTGGTGAAGTGCCAGCAACTATTACAGTTGAAAGATTTGAGGTTGAGGGCAGTACCGTATTTAGCCCAGAAGAATTCAATCAAGTTCTTGCCCCTTTTACAAATAAACCAATTTCCTTTGCCGAACTTTTCCAAGCCCGTTCTGCGGTTACTCAGTTGTATATAGAGCGCGGTTATATTACTTCTGGCGCTTTGATTCCACCACAAACCCTTGGAGGTGGCGTAGTGAAAATTCAAGTTGTTGAAGGTAGTTTAGAAGCTATTAATATTACTGGAACTAAAAAGCTATATCCAAGTTATATCCGCGATCGCATAGCCATCCGTACAGGCAAACCGCTCAACCAACAGCAACTACTCAGGGCGTTACAACTACTGCAACTCAATCCCCTTATTCAAAGCCTTTCGGCGGAACTAGCGACGGGTTCTCGTCCTGGCACAAATATATTAGAAGTCAACGTAACTGAAGCTCAAACAGCCCACATTCAACTACTTACAGATAATGGGCGATCGCCTAGTGTGGGTAGCTTCCGCCGCCAAGTGCAAGCAAATGAAGCCAATTTACTAGGACTAGGAGACAGTCTAAGCGTAGCTTATAGCAATACTGATGGTAGTAATAGTTTAGATACCAACTACACATTGCCGCTCAATCCCCGCGATGGTACTCTCAGCTTTAGCTACGGAACCTCCGCCAGCGATGTAATTGAGCGTCCTTTCAATGTACTCGATATTAATGCTAGTTCTCGCTACTACGAGCTAACTTTGCGTCAACCAGTTATTCAAACCCCCAATCAAGAATTTGCCCTTGGTTTAACAGCAGCACGTAGAGAAAGTGAGGCTTTATTTTCTGATGAAGGGCGAATAATCGCCTTTCCCTCCCTCGGTGCAGATGAGCGAGGACGCACCCGCGTCTCGGCTTTACAATTTTTTCAAGAGTGGACTGCTCGAAACAGCAACCAAGTTATCGCCGCTCGCTCTCAATTTAGCCTAGGGGTTGGCGCGCTCAATTCGACAATTAATGAAACCGAGCCAGATAGCCGCTTTTTCTCTTGGCGGGGACAAGCACAATGGGTGCGGCTTTTGGCGGCTGATACTTTGCTTTTAGTCCGCACGGACGTGCAATTGGCAGATAGAGCGCTCGTACCATTGGAGCAGTTTGGACTTGGCGGTATTAACAGTGTTAGGAGCTATCGTCAGGATGCTTTACTTACTGATAATGGCGCTTTTGCTTCGGCGGAATTGCGCCTGCCAATTTATCGTGTACCTCAACAAAGATTAGTTGTGCAGGTAGCACCATTTGTCGATCTTGGTACTACTTGGAATAACTCCAGTACAGTTGACAATACTTCCGAATCTAATACTTTGGCATCTCTAGGTCTTGGCTTGCGCTGTCAATGGGGCGATGATCTTACTGCTCGATTAGATTGGGGTATTCCTTTGGTTGATATTCCTTCAGGAGATAGAACATGGCAAGAAAATGGCTTATATTTTTCCGTAATTTACAACCCATTTTGATGAACTATTCATCCAAGAAAGATTTAGCCAGAAAATGGAAACCTTTAGCTATCCGTAACTTGGTGCTAAAAGCAAGTCTAGCGGTGGGAATGGTATGTTCAACGCCAGAACAATTACTAGCTGGTACGATGCAACCTGTCGCTTCTATATCAGTATCCCAAATTCAAGATACAGATAACGCGCAGCTAGTCCAAAAAGGCAGAGAATTATACGAAACTGGACAATTTTCTGAAGCAGTAAAAGCTTGGGAACAAAGTTTGGAAGCATACCGTGGGCAGAATGATGTTGCCAATCAAGCGATGGTGTTAAGCAATCTTTCCTTGGCTTATCAGCAACTTGGACAGTGGGAAAAAGCAACAAAGGCGATCGCATCTAGCCTAAAATTATTGCAAAACGCCAAAAATCTACCAATCTTAGCACAGGCGCTCAATACTCAAGGTAGCCTCCAGCTAGCATTAGGGCAATCTCAGCAAGCTTTAAATACTTGGACTCAAGCAACGGTTGCTTATACTCAAGCCAAAGATGAAGTAGGAATTGCCCGAAGTTTAATTAATCAAGCTCAAGCTATGCAAGCATTAGGGCTTTACCGCAGCGCGCTAGCAAGCTTAAACGCTGTCAATCAAAAGCTGCAAAAACAACCAGACTCCCCAGTCAAAATCGCTGGATTGCGTAGTCTGGGAAATGCTCTACGAGTAGTCGGCGATTTGGAACAGTCGCAGCAGATATTACAGCAAAGTTTAGCTTTAGCCCAAAAACTAAACTCAGCTTCAGACATTGGCACAGCTTTATTTAGCCTTGGTAACACTGCTAGAGCGCAGCAAAACAATAAAGCTGCGTTGGATTATTATGGGCAAGCGACAACAGCATCCTCTGGAATTATTAAAACCCAAGCACAGCTAAATCAGCTTAGTCTTTTGGTAGAAACCAATCAATCGAGCGCAGCACTTGCCTTATTGCCGCAAATTCAAGCAGAAATTTCTAGCTTACCTCCAAGTAGTAAAGCAATATACGCTCAAATTGATTTTGCCCAGAGTTTACAAGATTTGAGCAAGCAGAAAGGACAAGGACTTAATATAGTTACTACGTCTCTACCAGAAATTGCTCAATTATTGGCTAAAGCCATAAACCAAGCTCAAAGCTTGGAAGATAATCGGGCGGAAGCTTATGCGCTGAGTAATTTAGCCCAATTGTACGAGCAGACAAAACAATGGGAAAATGCTCAAAAATTAACAGAAAAATCTTTACTAATCGCTCAAGCAATTAATGCTCCAGACATCGCCTATCGCTCCTCGTGGCAACTAGGACGGATATTTAAAGCCCAAGGCAACATAAAAAGCGCGATCACATCTTACACAGAATCAGTTAGCTTGCTTAAATCTTTACGCAACGATTTAGTTGCGATCAATCCAGATGTTCAATTTTCTTTTCGCGAAGAAGTAGAACCCGTTTATCGCGGATTAGTCGATTTGCTATTGAGTAAAGATAATTCAATTAGTCAAGAAAATTTGATTCAAGCGCGGGCAGTAATTGAATCTCTGCAACTTGCCCAGTTAGATAACTTTTTTCGAGAAGCTTGCATCGAAGCAAATTCTTCTGTAGCGATCGATCGCCTCGCCGATACAGAAGATGGCAGCGCGGCGATTATTTATCCAATTATTTTAAGCGATCGCACAGAAGTCATCCTCAAACTACCCAATTCCCCCCTGACTCATTACACAATTGCCCAATCTCAGCCCCAAATAGAAAAAACTTTAGAAACACTCCGCACCAAGCTCACAGAACCGGATACCATCAAAGAAGTTAAAGCTTTATCCGAGCAAGTATATAGCTGGTTAATTCAACCTGCCGAAGCCCAAATAGCTAATAGTGGAGCCAAAACTTTAGTATTTGTGCTAGATGGCGCATTACAAAATATTCCAATGGCAGCCTTGTATGATGGCAAACAGTATTTAATTGAAAAGTACGCTGTAGCCCTAAGTCCTGGCTTGCAACTATTAGCCTCTCAACCTTTGCCCCAAAATGGACTCAAGGCATTAACGGCGGGGCTTAGCGTTGCACCAGCAAATTCTCCTTATCCCCCACTACCCGCCGTCAAATCAGAATTTAATTTAATCGAGCAAGCTGGAGTTGCAACCAAGCAACTCTTAGATGGGGAATTTACTAGCAAGTCTTTAGCTAGAGCAATGGATTCCTCAAGCTTGAATATAGTGCATCTTGCTACTCACGGACAGTTTAGTTCTGACGCAAAAAATACATTTATCCTCGCCTCAGATGGCAAAATTAATGTCAAACAATTAGATGCTTTACTCCGCAATGCCAACGGTGGGCATCGCAATCAAAATTCACCCAATCCGATTTCTTTATTAGTGTTAAGTGCCTGTGAAACCGCCGTCGGTGATAAGCGAGCGGCGTTGGGGCTTGCTGGAGTAGCAATCCGGGCGGGAGCGCGCAGTACCTTAGCTTCTTTATGGCAAATAGACGATGAAGCTACTGCTTTATTTATCGGAGAATTTTACCGAGAGTTAGCCACAGGGAGTATTACTAAAGCCGAAGCTCTCCGCCGCGCTCAAGTAAGCTTTTTAAACAAATATCCCAATTACAGCCGCCCTAGTTACTGGGGAGCCTATGTTTTGATTGGTGACTGGCTCTAGAAAGATAAAATTGTCAAATCCTTGTTTTTTTCTAAGGATTGTACTCGCTGATTAACGATTTTTCGTCTTTGCTATCTAGACCATTGATTGACTCTGAGGCTAAGGTCGATAAATCGATTGTCTCCAATAGAGACTGCCAGTCTGCCTTAGCAGTTTTATCTTCTAAGTTTTGCAACCGCATCTGCGCCATAATCGCGGCTGTATCGTACCATATACCATTTTCGGCATACAACTCAACTTGTTGCCGCAAAGAGGTTGCTGTAGCTATTTGATTGGCGATAGTGGGGTTGAGACTTACTCGCTGTACCCAGCCTTCGACAAAAACTGGGCTAGACATATTTTGACTGCAACGGACTTTGAAATACCAGTGATACATTTTATCGACCGCTAACGGCGCAGATTCTGGTGGTAACTGCAACCTAACAATTCCTGGTTCTTTGGGCAGCATCACCGGAGCGCGATATACGTCGTTATCTTTAGAGTCTTGCAGTACAAACTCACCAATAGCAGAAACTTGAGTATAGGGAACGTAAAACAAAAACGTTGGACGTTCCTTAACTGTCAATCCCCAAACATTGGTAGCGACGATCGCACTTTGCCCGTTTTTAGTAGATTTTTTGACACTAGGCACTACAGCCGTTAACGGTATACTTACATTGTTTAAACAAAGTCCGCGCCCCGCCGCGCCTCTTTGTCGTCCGCTAGGCGCTCCATTACTTGGCAATTTGGGTTGAATAAAGCCTACTCTCCCCGATCGCTTTTGGTTTCTAGGAGCCGTACTTGGTAGTTGCTTTGGCGATCGCCCTAGGGAGTTAGTGAAAGTTTTGCTTACAGATTCGATACTTTGAGCATTGGCTTGAGTGATATAGCTTGTACTAATAAGCACCAATGCGGCTATACCAAGCATACGCTTGGCAAATGCACGGACTTGATTTATGTTTTCCATAGCTAATTTCATCCAAGTAACGGTTTCTTATCCAAAACAGCAGCGCTCCTATTTAAATCTATATTTTTTGTAAATTACTATACTTGTACTTGTCGTTACTAATGCTATTGCTGACGGTATTAATGGAGTCAACCTACCTCGCAGTAAAAGCCCAAAGCATAAACTATACAAAACTAAAAGGGCAATAAATATCGTCAACCCTAAATATAATATTTGTTTGGAGTACCAAGCAAGCAACCCTCCAGTTATTGACCACCCTACGATCCAGAGAACTTCTGTCCATAAGTTCCACACCGATAATAGAGGTCTTCGATCCAAAACTGCACTCAAAATATGACTGACCATTTGTGCCTGCAAGAACACGCCTGGTAGCTGTTTTTCAAAGCGCTGCTGACTACTACTATAAGGCGTAAACCAGTAATCGTTGACACTGGTTGGCGCAGTGACACCAATCAGAACAATCCGATCTTGCAATTGGTTCTTTATAGCTGGGCTAAGGCGATTGTTTAAAAGATCGTGAAGACTAACTTGGAAAGCAATATCTGTAACTGCACGGTAAGGACGGTAGTTGAGCAGCACTTGATAGCCCCTTAAGTCAGCATTTTTATAAGCCCCGCTATTGTTAGCAGTTAGACGTTTGAAGACAACATTTTTAAATTGCAAATCACCTTGAGAGGTAACTTTCGGCTCAATACCTTCCGTCGCCAAGTAATAAAGCGCTAACTGAAGACTGAAAGCATATTCGCTAGTACAAGGAGAATCACGAGGCGGAGTTAGATGTAAAAGCTGACGGCGAACGGTACTATCATCGTCAGGCATAATGTCACTAAAACCAATAAATTCTGGTGGTATTTCTGGCGGTGGGGCAATACCAGGATTATTTGTATCAGGATCGCTAATTTTGCACAAGCCAATAAAATGTTCGCTATTTTGCAGATATTTAGTTAAGTTGGGATACGCTGCACCGACAGGAACATCTCGATAAATATCTAAACCGATCGCTCTTGGTCGATACTGTTCTAGTTGAGTTAATAATTGCTCTAAAGTGCGATCGCTTAAACTTCCTTGTCTTTGCGACTGTGCTTGAATATCAGATTCAGTAATTGTGACGACAAGCAAGCGCGGGTCAGCGCCTTCAATTGGTCGCCAATGCTGCAAACTATCAAAAGCTGCCAATTCCCAGGATTTTATTACTCCTAGCTGACGCACGCCAATAACTAAGCTAGTAACAACTATGCTAGTTAAAAATACCCGCAGACCAGTACGCCAAGCTTGGCTTATAGAACTTTGGCGATTTATTTGAGTGCGAGTTGTTTGATTGACGGTGGTTGCAATTTGCTTTGCAGTTAGAGGTAGTCTAGTTTCGTCGCGATCGCTACCTTTAATCAAGCACTCTAAAATACTTTGGGCGTTTTGCGGTCGATTTTGGGGGAGGGGGGCAATTAATTCGTTAATTAAATATGCTAACCAATCAGAAATTTGCGGCGCTCGGTTGCGCCATTCTAATTGATTGGTTTGCGGATCTTTGGGCAATTCTGCCGGATAAATGCCTGTAAGTAAATGTACAAAGGTGCGACCCAAAGCAAAAAAATCCGATTCTTTAACTGCTTTTCCTTCAATTTGCTCTATGGGCGTATATCCTGGAGAATAAATTTGCGTAATATCGCTCTGCGCTAATTTATTGACGTAGGTGTGGGTAATTTCCCTAACTGTACCAAAATCAATTAATACCAATTGTCCGCTAGGACGCAGCATGATATTGGATGGCTTGATGTCACGATGCAAAAGTTTTGCTTGATGCACCTCACTCAAAATACCGAGCAGTTGTTTTAGCCAATCAATCGCTCGTGGTTCAGAAATTGGTTGATTTTCTTCTATCCATTGCTTGAGATTTTGCCCCTCAATTTTCTCCATCACTAAGCAATGCAGCTTTTTGGTTTCATAGCTGGGCAAGAATGTAAAGTATTCGTATATGTTAGGAACACCCGAATTTTGCAGCTTTTGCAATACTTGCGCTTCTTGTTGCAATAGCTCAATTAATTTAGAGCGATCGCTATTTAGTACCTTAAGAACTTTTGCCGTGCCGCGATCGTTTACTTCAAATATTTCCGTAGTATGCAGCCCCGATAAATCTCTTAATGGTTTAACTAGCTGGTATCGTCCATTAATCAACAAGCGAGAGTTACAAAATTGACATTTTTGGAGGTTGTCAGGATTTTGGCGGTTTTGACACCTGGGGTTGATACAGTAACTCATTAAACAACTCCAAGCTTTACTTTGCAGTTTGCTATTCTGGTAAGCGGTATTGAGCGACTATTTTTTTAGCAAATTCTGGTACGTGAGCGTTTAATTTTTCTGGGTGCTGGCGCTTGACGTAGAGGTAGTTGCGGGTAAAGTGGGAATCAATCGAGAATCGAGCGTATTCCAAGCCTTTAGGACCAATTTTTTCAATCACTACACCCATCATTTTTGCTGCCCACATTGGCAGTGTAACCCCTTTGTCGTAAGCCGGAATGCTTTGTTGCACGGCGGAAGTGCGATCGCCTTTTGACATCACTTCTTGAGTTTGCAATTGCGCTTTTACCAAATCGAGCATTTCTTGTCCGGTGTTATTTCGGACTACAATCCATTGCCAGCCAAAAGGTGCGCCCATATAACCTACTACCAAATCTGCCAGAGAATTGACATAATCAAAACAACTCATGCAAGAAGGAGCAAATACATCTTT
>QQTW01002000.1_pt1 | contig 14621 bp, 10 predicted proteins | sample 1904831 | NCBI WGS metagenome assembly QQTW01 (sample SAMN09435610, study PRJNA476489) | Subsurface metagenome, whole genome shotgun sequencing project. | reverse complement strand
TCCGGCTGCACGGATGAGTGATAAGTGAGAACGAACCAGAACTCCGGCTGGGGCTCTCAGATCCGCCAATCACGCCAAATGAACAGCTCGAAGCAAGATCAAATGTGTGGCCAATAGGCTTGGTCATGTATCTTTTGATGACCTTGGGAGAAGTTCAGGACTGGCTGGATGAGGCCGACTTCATTGAGGAGGAAGACTTCAACCGTCTGGGCAGGCATCTCGTCAGCCCAATTCGGACAGAAAGACAGCCGGAGTATTCCCAACAGCTTTGTGATCTTGTCTACGAATGTCTCAATCCCAGCATAGCATTACGTCCAAGGCCCGCGAACCTAGTTAGGAGAACGAGAGCTGGCATGGAAAGATACAAGACAACATCTCGCTCTGATGCAGACATGACAGCACCACCAGTGATTCGCCACCTCAACAAAAGCAAGAGCGCGTTGCCTGCTGGAGGACCCCGTGCTGTTCCTTGGAAGGACGTGAGTCCACAAACTCCTCCCAGAGCCATCAATCGCAGAATTAAAAGACCACGATCAGGAGGCCACGAAGCTCCTCCCATCAAAATCAGCGATAGTGTGGATATGCTCCCCGCAGAACGACCCCTCGAGATTCGAGACGAACGGGATGGCAAACGGAGACGACTCGCGTCAAAGGAACGGTCAATCCGAGGCAGGAGGAAGATGGTCATCAACATCGCAGGTGAAGTCATTGTTATTTCTGATGACGTTTCCGTTCCCAGGATGAAATCCGATCCTCCCGGGATATCAAACGAAGATGTGAGCAGTGATGGGCGTCGTAGACGTCGATCTGAGAGCCCCAGCCGGAGTTCTGGTTCGTTCTCACTTATCACTCATCCGTGCAGCCGGAAAGATCACCCATATATTCAGCACAATGACGAAGAGGCTGAAGAAGTGGGTAGGCAAAAAAATAAAGATGGAGGAGGAGAAGATAGGGAAGAAGATAATAGAGAGGGAGAAAGTGAAGAGAAAGAAGATAGAGAAGAAGTAGGGAGAGAGGAAGAAGATGGGGAAGAAAAATATGCAGAAAGACGTAGTAGAGAGGAAGAGAGCAGAGAAGGACGGGGAGAGGAAAAAGGCGGATAAGACTGAGGCGAGGGCAACGGTGCAGATAGAAAAAGCAGACGAGGAAGATCGTGAAGGTGGAAATGAAGAAGGCGATCAAGTCATGAAGCGCGAGCCAGCTGCGTCGATGTGAGCCTCGAAACGCACAACACTACCTCTTTCACTGATCGCAGCTCACAAGAAGGGCATGACGAGGAAGAAACCATGAAGGTGACAACAAGTCTCGTTGGAAGTCAAGGGTCCAACCAAATTCTTCTCTCCAAAGTCGACCGGACAAATTCCACCACAAATCAAGCGAACAGCCTTTTACGCAGCAGCAGGAACACCCATGGCCGCCTCAACAGTGATGTTTTCCTTGTCCATCATAATCTTCTCTTTCTCCGCCTCTCCGGCCTCTCCGGCCTCCCCAAAGCTTTCCCTCCCACTCTCAAACACCTTATCGAAATCATACTCGAACCACCTGATCTCAGGCTTCAGGCCGGCAAACTTCCACACGCCGTCCACCTTGCGGTACCAGTGCTGATTCGTGCTGTGGGCGTGGCCCTTAACCGCAACGGTAGTCAGCGACTCGTCCGTGTACTTCTGGTGCGGGACGCGCAGCTGGTGCCAGCCGATCACCTCGGTGGGCGAGACGCTCTCCCACTTGGAGGCGCCGCAGAAGTGCTGGGTCTTGAGGGTGGGGTCGCCGAGCACGGCGGGCGAGGAGACCATGGCGAGGAATTCGGCGGCGGGCATGGCGGGCCAGCATTTGTTGAGGAAGGACGTGTAGTCGATTTTTAGGGTTGGGGCAATGATACGGGAGAGGCGGGACCAGTCCTGAGATGGGAAAGAGGGTTGTCAATAGAGAGAGAAGCAGGGCTTCAGAGCGTGAAGATGGAGTAAAAAGGGGGGAAGGGGGTTCCCGCGTACTTTGGAGTCATAGCTGTCGGCTCATTCGAAATAGGCGGCGTTGAGCCCGAGGTAATCTGAACATGGTCATGACACGTCAGTCTTCTTCCATCTGCGGACGACCAGTCCTTCTGCCGGACAAGTCAGGACGGCCTCAACAACAACATACCCTCGAAGGTGATCTTAGAATCCATAGCGAGCGCAATCCAGTCCAGTCGGATTTCAATGCACAACCCAGGAATTCGACCCGCCTTTTCAAAAGGGACGCTCAAGAACAAGAAATCTGCAGAAACAGCGTAGACTCGGAAAGAGGGAGAAATGTCGAGCAAGAAAGGAACAACAAATAACCAAAGGACAGGAAATGCTCGACATGCTTATATTAGCCCTCCGGCCCCAAAGAAAAGTCCGAATCCGAGCAACAAAAGCAGCGGCATCAGCAGCAGCAGCCGCCGCAGCAGGAGGTCCTGCAAGGTGGAGGAGGAAGAGGAGGAGGAGGAGCGGACATTTCCCAGCACACATGTCGTGCATGTAAGCAGTAGTACATATATTACGACCATCGCAACCGGGTTGATTCACTACGGACTCCGTTGCATGCATGGCCTAACTGTCTCCCACATCCATCAAACTCGATGTCCAGGCGTCCTTTCTTTTCCCGCGCGCAAGACATGCGGCTGACTCTACCTTCGGAATTGTAGTAATCGATGGCGCTGTAAGCGGTCGTGTGGGTACATGGTAGGGTTAGTAAGGAGGGCTGGGGATTTTGGTTTTTATTGTCCATGTCCATCCCTGTCACAAGGGGGATGGGTTGGCCATGCATCGGACGAGCCTTTTCTGACTGGTTGATTCTCGCTCTAAATATGAGGGTCTTTGATTGACGCATCTCGTGAAGCGCAAACGTCATGGAAAAATCATGTTGGATGGGTGGGTTCGTGGAGTGGACGACTGAAGGGCGGATTAGGTGGAACACGCGGACTCGGCGGGTTGTCTTGTCCGCTGTCACGGGCCCCGGCTGGGCTGGTAAGGCTGGCCTGAATGCAATAACTACCTCTAAAATGCGTAGCGCTAAAAATACGACTCAAGGGGAATAAATCCGCAGCGAGAAATGAGATGTCAGCCGCTAGCTGCCAGCTAGGCTGTTGATTGCTCCTGGTCCAAATGTGCGCTTGCTGTCCTTGATATTTATCGAGTCCTACATAGAACTAGACATTCGAGCCATTGTGGACAATTCAATCTAATACTTATAAGCCCGAGAGTCTTCTGTTGAGTATAATACCCCGTTGAATCCTTCAAGTAGGTAGATTGACCTCGCTACTGACTCATATCTCACTACTTTATGTTTTCTTGTCGACTTCAACAATCAATAGTCTCTTTCGTTGTAGTCACGCCTCAAGTAGTGCCAAGGCCAGTTACATGCTCAGGCTTGGCATGAACAACTATGCCAAGCGAGTAGCTCCAAAACCTTTACTACCGAGGCCGGTGTAAGAAGTCGTGGCCGACTCTCCAGGTTCTACACGCGAAAATGTCGGCCACGACTTGTTACACCGAGCCTTGTACCAGTACGTAGCTCAGCACGGGATCTGGTGTGTCATTGGCGTATACTACGTACTGTGCGTGGAAAAGCACGCCAAGGCCCACACCTGCCCTCAAAATATTGAAACGCACTTCGCTGTCTTGTTCTTCATGGCCAACATACCGCACCCTGGAACAACGTTGGCGCAGTGATCAGAAGCCGCCAACAATGCATTAATCTTCCTAATTTGCGACGGTCTTGACGCGCCTCTACTTACCCACTGGCACACAACTTCCAAGCTTCTCAACCAACATTATTGGCTTGTTGGAAATCTAGCACCTCTCAGATCATTAGCTCATCAGCGCATCAGCTCTTATGGCTCCAGAGCCACTCATACCACTATGCCCGTCCAGCGTCTACACCAGGATGCCTTTGCAGAAGATGCTGTCTACAGACGAGCACCCTCTGCGAGATATTGCAGTTCTCCTGGCGAATTTGGATCGAGTCGTTGCAATCGCAGGAGCAGGTATAAGCACTAACTAGTTGTGGTGTTCCTGATTTTGGATCCCAACATGGCGTATGCAGTCTCATCGCCGACAAAGCCCTGCCCACACCTCTTTCGTCGACGCCGTCCACTACTTCTGACTCAACACTACCCTCATCACAAGCGTCCATCCCTTGCCAAATTTGATTGCCAGTGTCACGATTGCGAGACCAGGACTTGTTTGACGCAAAGCTCTGGAAGGGCCCTTCTGCAATCGTCACATTCTACAACTTCATTGCTTCGCTACGCCAGAAGATTAAAGTTATCGCCATTCATGCATCTCTGGCTCGGGCGATGGCAGCTATACAATTCTGCTCCTCCGCTACCCTCTTGGTTGCGTTTCGGTTTGGACCTCAGATGCCTAGTCTGGTCCGACCCGTGGACGAATATGAACAGTGCTGTACCTCCGTAATTTTGCAACAGAAGGACTGGCTGACGAAGTGTTTGATACATCAAACAAGGGTGGCACAAGGAACTATAGAGTAAGACCTGGCAGGTTAAGAGGGGCAGTGTCAGCGATCGCTGGGGCCCTTCCATCATACTTGGATCGACTTGGTTGTGTCCTCAGGAATTTCGATGGCCTTGTAAAGCAACTACAAGTCGGCGGTCTCTTCACTGATTGCCTGGTGGATTCTGCAGATCTCTCCTGCACGTCTTAACCACCCATTTCAAGCCAACCTAACCATCCTCACCAACGGCCCCACGTTCTCCCACGCCTTGGCATGGATCCTCGCGATAGTCACCCGCTCGCCATAATCGTGACCCATGTCCAGATCCACCGCAAGCACATTAACAAGCCCACTGCCTTCCCCAACAGCGGGATAAACCTCTTCATCAAATAGTTCAATATCCCCTTCCACGAGGTTCGGCCCTGCTCATAAGTGAGGTGTAGGTATGATAAATTTGCTGCAAGCAACCCATTTTAGAGCGTCCTACATCCGCCAGAAGTAGAAACAGCGTTAAGCAGTGGCATGCCTGCAATTCCGTCGAGTATCAGCCAGAGTGCGGAAGAGATATAACATTCTTTGGTGAACACTTCTCCATGTTGGGGAAGTCTTGCTTGAGGCCGGCCATAGCAAGATCCTGTTCCGGCAGGAGTAAGGGGCACCTTCAAAGCTCGAGGCTAACCTCACTTACCCGCCAAGGATCAGGCGTGATAAGTCACGAATTCGCTCACTTGCAGCTGTTTGGAAGCGAGTAGGCGGCACATATATTCCCGCTTACCTCGCAGCGAATGCACGATCAATATGATTCCCTTAAGACCTCTGTGCACTACCTGTAAAGGAATCCTTGAACGCGACGGCCCAGGCAAGCAAAAGCCGTCAAGGTCCTCACTCGACAACAGAGATCATCATCTCACCGCTGAAAGCCTCCGGGAGGCCGTACGGTCAAAATGCTACATCTGTACTCTTTACTGGGATCGCATGTCGCAGGGGAGCGCGGCGGCTCCGGTTGTTTTTAGGGCCACGATGTACAACTCACTTGAGGAAGATGGGACGTTCAACTTGTGGATATCTCCGCTGGACGAACCTTTGCCCAACGTGATGTTCACATTGATAGATGCCGAAAGTCTGAATCATGTCTGTCTTTCTCAGCAAGATACCTACTGATGCCGGTAATAGGCGCAGATTACAAGAAGTATTTCTCCTTCACGACTTTAGCACCGAGTACGTCGTCCTCCTCCACGCTGGGTCTCGCTTATGGCTGGTACATGTCTTGTCGCGCGATGCACAAGTCCTGTCGCCAACTTGTGAGAGAGCTGAAGTGGTATCCTACCCGTCTTGTAGACGTTGGTCTGCCCGGAGATCACACCTGGAAGCTTCATATCTGCGCCGATGAAACGATGAAATCTCCTAATTACATGACACTGAGTTACCGTTGGCCAGAGACTGCCCCTTGGAAGCTGACACAGGCGAAACTCGACCACTTCCGCAAAGGCGAATCATTTCAAATGCTTCCTCAATTGTTTCGAGATGCTGTAACTGTGGCGCACAGGTTCTCGGTCCGCTATCTTTGGATCGACAGCTTATGTATCATCCAAGATTCGCATGAGGATTGGGAAAGGGAGTCTTCCGCTATGCGAGATGTATACACGAATTCATCATGTAATATTTCCGCAACAGCCTCTTTGGACCCGTCCGATGGACTGTTCCGCACGCGCCAGGACAACTTCGTGCCTGGCCAGGTAGTCCTGAATTCTGACTCGATTCAGAAAACACACTACATCTTCAATTCACGCCTGTGGCATCACCACGTGACGGACACAGCCTTGAACAGAAGGGGCTGGGTTTTTCAAGAGCGACTCCTGGCTCCACGGGTCCTCTATTTTGGAAAACACCAGCTTCTTTGGGAATGCTTCACCGATCAGAAATGTGAAGCTTTCCCTGATGGACTTCCTTTTGAGCGCTCAATCAAGTCCATCAGTCCGATGGTTGGTGAGAGACTACGGAAAAAGAGCATTTTGTCTAGGCGTGCTGTTAGGTATTGGAAGTATATCGTCACGCAGTATTCACGGTGTGCATTGACAAGACCCGAAGACAAGCTTGTTGCCTTATCTGGCTTGGCACGACTTTTTCATGAATTTACTGGGGACGAATACGTCTGTGGACTGTGGAAATCTCGACTGTTGGAATTCCTGCTTTGGGAAAGCCTGTATCCGATGACCCAGCCTACTTCTGATTATATTGCGCCTTCGTGGTCCTGGGCTTGTGGCAATGGCCATTTTATGTGGCGTACCTCTCCTAACTCACGCGACATGCATTTAGCATCGGTTCTTGACGCCGTAACTCACGCCTCATCATCCGACGCCACTGGTCGACTGCTGGGCGGTTTCATCCGAGTAAGAGGGCCAGTAGTCTGGGCTACCTGCGAAGAACGTGTTATCAAAGGAACATTCTGCCACCTGTGGTTAAGATCTTGGCCAGCCGAGGGTATTGACACCGCAGATTATAGATCAGTTCACGCATACTTGATGGAGGATTTCAAAGGGACTCAACTTGGGGGGTGATCGGGATTTGTTTTTATTGGCGTTGTGTTCTCAGTTTTACCGGTCTCACCACCATCCCTTTTTCAGACTTAGCGGCTTGATTCTTGAGCCTGTTTCATCCTCATCTAGTGATTTCATTCGCATTGGGCATTTCAGAACCGATGAGCAAAAGGACATGGAAAAGTTTGGCGTTTGCACAGACGCGGAGAGCGGGTCGGTTTCGTTGAACGACAGAGTCCATCCGACTGTCGTCACAATTGTGTGAAATGGAAGAAAGCTGTCATAGGAGCGAACGCATGGCTCATTCCCATCTTCACCCTCTAGCCGCCCGTGTCAACCCACATCTGTGAATTGTAGACAGTCCGAGCTGAAGACAAAGCGTGGTGGATAGCCAGCTAAGTTTTCAAGCATGCAGGCAATGATGAGTGACATTATCCATTCCACAATTAGCGATTCCTGCCAAGGATTAAGCTACAATCAAACCGATTTTCACCGGGATGAGAGTGTGGATTCAATCGGGCTCTCCCTTCTCACCACCGATCGCACAACTACCTCGCCTTATAACACCTTTCGTGAATTTGACATCAAAGAGCTGGACGTAACAACCTTTTACAAGAGCCCCGCTCAGGGGCGTGTACATCAACGACATCCCCATCCTCATCGGTGCAGCATCGGTGTGTGAGGCCCGAGGACGACACACCAATCCACGTACCTCATCCACCATCCGATCGTCTTCGCCCTCTGTCTACGCGCGACTCCTCACCATCAATCCACGGACGAGCGTCCGAGGGTGAACCTGTGGACCCGCCGCTCACACCAAGCAAGAGATCATCTGGCAATGAAACAAGCCAGGCGGGTGGGGGGGAAATGGTTGTAAGGGCATACTACTGGTGTGTAAAGAGGATGGGGGATTATCTTGGCCTTCCAATACGACAGAAATATTCTATGCACTGACCTGGGGGCTCGGCCCAGAGCGGGCCGCTTTAGCGCGACACGCGGGTGAGCAAGTGGGCGCTCGGAATACGAGGAGGGAGATTGCTGTTGGTCCGTGCGGGTGTGGGGAGCTCGCTGTCCTTGCACAATTCATTCTGACAGATTCCTAAATCGTACTATGTTATCATTACGCAGCACTATCCTTGGCCGAGTGGTATTTTGTCTCTTTCACTCGTGCATAAGCGTAACGACACTAGCCTTATTTGTAAGCTCGCGGACGACGCCCCTTGGCCCCTACTGGGCAGCCATGGTCGAATCCATGCAAAGGTCAGGGGCAGCTGGTCAGCCATTTAAACATGTTATGGTAGGATGTTCGATGCCCGTGAAGACATCTCATCACTTGCTAAAAGACAGCAGAAGTTGTGGCGGGGGATGGGACTGAACTTGCTCTATTCTATTATGATGATGAAGAAGCCAAGTGCTAAGTATCTGTAGCGCATGTCGAGCTGAAAAGGAGGCTGGCGCCAACGCCTTGAGAGACTGGAATGGGGCTGGGCTTCGCTTGCTCGCACTGACTAGATGGCAACAGCAAGCTACATGTATGCAGGAAGTCTACTGCGCGCTCTTCCAGCCCGTGTGGTACAAGGACCAACATCTACGATAATCACATGCAGCTCTTACATAGTGCCATGCGGTCCACCATCGGCGCTGCAAGAGTCCAATTGTGTCACATACTTCCCCTACCCAGTTATCCACATGCAGGGGCTCTGACGGGAACAGAGGGACAGCAAAGACAGCGGCTGGCATAAGGTACCAGCCTGGAGACCGCTCGAGGCTCGACTCCACATAACTAGACCACTCTCGATCGAGAAAGCCACGAGGGCTTGAAGAAGATGCCCGTACCACGAGGAGCGGCTTTATATAACCAGTCTTGAAGCCCGCTTCCAAAGCCAATTGGTTTTCCTCTCTACCTACTCTACGCCTCTCTGTCGCCTTCGCTCGCTACAGCAGGCAGGGCATCCATTGCTGCTTAAGTCCCTCACCTGACTCCGCCGACTTCATAACGTTCATCATGAAGCCTACATCCATCCCAGCGCTACTCTGGCTAGGTGCTCTCGCCCAGATCTCTCTCGCACAAGAGAATTCGGAGATCTTTTCCCAATATTTCGGAGCCCCGACTGTGTCCCCGACATTCAACGGGCCCAGTGCCTCCTACCAGTCGGATTCCTTCACAATCTGCACGAATTACGGCCACGGCTTGCAAGTGCTTTCTGCCCTCCCCACCAGCATTAGTATCCAGATCGAGCAACTGCAAGCCGACGCCGGTTGCGGCTTCTGCAGCAGTCTGGAGCTGTCCAGGATCGACTCTTGCTGCGGGCAAGCTACGTCGGTCTCGTGCTTCGCGCAGTTCGCAGCGGCAGCTACAACAGCCCCGGCAAGTACAACACTCGTGACCACTAGTGCTGGTGCAAGTACACCTACAAGCACGAGCGCTTCCATCGGCCATAGATATGGCGAAGTAAGTTCACAGAGACCGCCCCTGGCAGAGACGGGGACTAATTTTTCTTCGAATAAAGGACGCGTTGGCTCGCCCCATCTTGGTGGCAATGCTCGGCTTTATCGGATGGATGCTGTAACCAGACGAATGGCGTGCTTTTCGATCCCTACAAGAGGGGCGACGGTGTTGGAACAGATGATTCAGAGACTTGAGTCGAAGGATAAGGAGGGCGACGTGGAAGCAGTGAAAGCACAAATGCACTTGGACTGGATACAGACAAGGTTCCGTGCTGTCGCCAGCCGCGGCCACACTGTAGGGAGAGCGTTCGAATGACGTTGATCTGAGCGAGAATGTGCAACGATACCTATGTAGCTGCAAATCCCTTGTATGAACATCTTGTCAATTTCACTGCCTTGAGGTTGCCTACGGCGGAGTAAGAAGTCACAGCCAAACGCGATGAATGACGGAGATTGTCTGACAGTGTTGCTTACCACTATAAGCCAAGCCGAGAAGCCAATAAAGCCAAAATCCTAATTACTGACCCTCCCTAACTAATGCTTCATACGTAGTACTGTGGTATCACGCATATCTTTCCACGCTATCACGCTAGTAAGTTTTGTGTGGGCCGTAATCATTTTTCCTGGCACTCAAACGCCAGCCTGTCTGATCGCAGCGAGGAGAAGCCAAGAGGATATTTATCAAATGACTGACTTGCTTGGCGCAGGATGTATTTGTATCATCACGATGGTGTTGATCGAGGATAATTGCAGACGTCGGTCTCTTCATTGCTGCGGAGGGCGAGTGGCTTATTACTTGTGGACTCGTTCGTACCAAGTGCGCAACAACTGTGCGTGTCATATCGCAGGTTCTGTGCTATCCAACTGACAACAGCTGGTGCAGTTCATGAGCATAAATAGGAAGCCACTCGTATGATATGCAACTAGAAAAGAACTCTATGCGCTACTCCGTGTGTCACTTGGCCTTTCCACGGTCTTTTCAATTTGTAAGAGGAATGTCTCGATATGACTAAGAGAGAGATGCAGGAGACGTCTGTCCTGGGGTACAAATTCTGTCTCTGGTCAACACTGGCCAAGCCGATACTAACCTCGTGCAAAACTCTATCATTACAACCTGAAACGAGTGTCTGGAGAGCCCTGGCATGGTATACATGAAGTTCACAATCATGTGCGTCAACACGAAGTAATTGGGCGGCACGAATGAGACAACTGGCAAGGCTCTCTTCTCTACCCTTTTCTACTTGTAATGGCACGCGGCGATCACTAAGTAGTCCCAGAGAGGAGTGATGCTGTGGGAACTTTTTTGTCGTCTTGGCAGCCGGCTCGAGTCGTGGGTCTCGAAAGTTTGTCTACGGGACGCCAAAATAATTATAAGGACAAGGATTCCAACGGAGAGCCCCAAACCGACCCGACCACAGATCTTCCAATTGCAACTACTCAAACCGGATGACGGACCCTGTCGCCCCCTGCACAAGGTGGTTGTTGGATACGGAAAGATAGCAATCAAAGCACATTACCCAGTGAAACGGCCAATAACTTGATGACCGGGATTGCAAACTCCGATGGAGTGGAACGCTCGGTGACGAAAAGGAGGTTTCGTAAGTAGATTCAGAGAATGACAGTGGAGATGAAAGAGACGATGCTGTACTCTGATGTCAGGGGATGGTAGACGTCTGGAACCGAGACTTGTACTTTGTGGGAGGCGCGCTCTCTCGCTGGTGGAAGGCCCTCATCCTCATGAACACGAATGTGTACTTTTTTCCGGGTTCGGTGCCAAAGAAGTAAGGGAGCAATTGCTTCAGCTGCTGGTTGAGAGCTGCATATGGGCGTATGTCGCAAATTCCTCGAATTTCCACTCTGAGGAAGATGGACTCGACTCAAGCTCCCCAACCCGAGTTTTGCTCATTTACCCTCTTTGGTTTTTGACCGGTCAGATGAAGGACCGCCAGATTTGATCTCACCAGAAGAATTGCACGTATCTGAGAGCACCTCCACGGCTTCATGCAAGTGGTAACAGTCGACCATCGCCAAGTTCAGGCAGTGACTGGGGCGTATCTGTATGCCCTTCCAATCGATAGGTGGATGGCAGGCTCAAGTCTCGGGATCTCTGATACCATTACGGTCGTAATGCCACTGCCACTTGCACCGAGGAAGAGGATTTTGCTTCGACAAATTTCGACAAGCGCTACAATCGACCACCTGCTGGCGAGAAACAGAAGCCTCATCCTCATTGAACGTTAGCTCCGCCTGGTAAGCTGACCGCATTCGAGAGAGGGAATTCGCCGCCGCCATTACGGGAAACCCACGGATATTGTCGAACAGACACGGATCGCGATTAGGATGGTGCTGAGATGGTTGAACTGAGTCTCCCTCCTTTTCTTCCGGCTTGAAATAGGACACTCGTCCAAATCGCTGCGCAAGGAGGACTTCCATGATGGATGGCACGACAAGCACGACCAGCACTTCGGACAAAGTCTATGGAATTGGAGCATTTTGGCTCGTCGTTGTGTTCTCTGTCGACGATAGCTTGTTGCAAGTTGGGCAATTGTCTTGACCCCGATCTGACCTCTGGTGACTTGCGTAGCCGGATGATCTGATGCACGTTGAATCTGTGTTAACGACTGCTGACAAAGGATCCTGACAGCTGCGTAAGCATCATGTACGTGGACTGACTACTCCGTTCCAATATTAGTGGTTGGGGTTTGAGGAAACAGGCCTCGAACAGCCAGTGTCCTCGAATGGAAAAAATGTGCAGCAGAAGGACGGGATATCAGAGTCCACAATTCCGTGTCTCCAAACCTTGCCGTGGTAATAACAATAACATTAACAGGTCTATGGCGGATCTCTTCGGACAAAGACAGGATCGCAATGCAAGTCCTCTCCAGTAAGCAGGCCAAAACTTTTTGTCCTGAAACCTTCCCACCAGCCTTAGAAGCGCCTTGCCCACACGCTAAAATCGGATTGGTTCTTCATCCACCACCTTGGTCCAACAATCCCCCATCAACTCTCCCCGCCCATATCACCTTTCTTCCTACCTGCTCATAATGAGGCAACAAACGCTTAGCGTCCATTCAGCCTCTGCAACCTGTTCATAACCGCCTCGATGACCGCCGCCTCCCTCTCGACCATCTGCATCGCCTCGTCGATCTTGGCCCGTTGCATTTTGGGGGGCACGGATAGATTAGACCATTTTGAGATCGAGGAGGTGTTTGATGGGGAGCGGACGAGGCTGCTACTCTTGTGTGACGAAAGAGATTGGTCGTTCTGATAGGTCTGGATTTCTTCTGCCTCGTTAATGAGGGAGTTGGTGAGATGCCGGACCTGTAGCGTTGGAGTCAGTGGTATGGTAAGAATTGGGGGGGGAGGAGAAGGATTGGGCTGAATGTCACTTACGGTGTCGTACCTGGCGTTGATGGTATTGTCAGGTTGCGCATCTGCTGCGTCTACTTCCATCTCAGAATCAACTTCGAAGGTGGTGGCTAGATCTGAAATCTCTCTAATCCATGCCTTCTCCTTCTTGCTCAATTCCCTCCCTCCAGCAGTTGCCCGGGCGACTTTGCGCCTCAAAGCTTCGTAACGCTCGGTCAGGCTTTGCTGCCGATCCTTGGCCCTCACAATCCTCTTATCACACCGACGGTTGCCATCCTCGTTGTCTTCATCGGCTGACGGATGGCCCCGTTGGATCCGCTCCGAAAGCTCGGCCATCTGTTGGACCTGATCTCCGAGCTCTTCTTTGACTCTCTCGCACCTTCGAAAGAGCTCTGCCGCGGCCTGTTCTAGCTGAGATGTTTGGGACGAGAGGATGCGGTGCGCTGCAGCCATGATGTCGAGTGTACTTGGGCTCATTCGAATACTCTGCTTTAAAGCCGTTCTGTGTCTTTGTGGGACGTTGGCTGCCTGGAATTGTGCTAATGGCGCCGTTGAAGAAGTGTAGAAGACTGAGGAAGGTTCGTAGGCGGATCGTGGTGGCGAGGTGATGAGTTCAGGGCTTGTGAGAGTAAGATCGAGTTGGCCTTGTGCGGAGGTGGGAGATTGAGAATTAGTTCGTCGTGCTAGAATCAGAGCACGTGGAGTCGTATCAGGTTGATCGAATGTGACGGCGTGAGCTCCTGACGCAGAGCAACTTAAGAGAAAGTGGCCGAGGTCAGGGCTATGCATGATCAAAGCGCAGGAGAGATGCTCAGTTGATGCTTTAATGTTGTGATGAGAACAGTCAAGTATTCCTTCTGTCAGCACAATCTCGTCACCACACAAAACCTTGAGGCGAAAGTCCAGACCGCTATCTGGCGAATCAGGGACAACTAGCTCTGATTCAAGGCGTGAAGCCCATGTGGAGAGTGAGAGGTGGTCGATCCGCTCCGACAAGGTCAGAAAGAAGTCGTAGGGAGCGATTGGGTCATGCGAGAACAGTGGCCAGGTCTCAGAACCAAAGTCGCCGTTTCCAAGGTCCACCGATTCAACCAAAACTAAGTTTCTGGGCTCGCCGACAGGTACGGTAAAAGTGCTCTTCACGCTTTTGGGCAGCCACTGGCCTGACACACCCTCCAGGTCCAGACATACGTGAACTTTGCCAGAGGTTGTCGCCAAGCAAATAAGAGTGGTGGAAAGACGATCCTGCGTCAGTCCCTCGAGATCAGCATAGTCTTCTTCCTCACCGGAAAGCAAGTCTTCTGCATTCACTTTTGCTGCCGTGACATGAATATCAGAAACGTCGAGGTCCAATTCATTCTCTTCGAGATCAAATAGAAAAGGTCCCTGCAGTCGTGGTATTGCGCTTGGAGCCAATGGTCGGCTTCTAATTTCTCCTAGGATGGACGGATCTACATCCGTGTTTGACGACGTTGGCTCCTCACTATCGATTTCTTGAACCCATTCAAGTTGCTGTTGTACCGCTTGTTTCTGGTCTGGATCAACAGACTCATCATCGATGCACGCGATGCTCGATACAACGGAAGTGGACAAGGGCGGGATTAGAGTCGAAACAGGCCTCCACTTCGATGGTATGAGCGGACAGAGAGCATAGATGTCCCCATTTCTCATGGCAATCCAGAGTGTCATGGGAGCCCAGCCGTCTTCTTCTTCTCGTCCATTTCCGCCAAAGCGAGCCGCTGAAACCTCCATTTCAAAAGCATCGGCCGAGAAACCCCTGCTCTTACCAAAACC
>QQTW01001999.1_pt1 | contig 14623 bp, 17 predicted proteins | sample 1904831 | NCBI WGS metagenome assembly QQTW01 (sample SAMN09435610, study PRJNA476489) | Subsurface metagenome, whole genome shotgun sequencing project. | reverse complement strand
TACCATATTTATAAATAGAAATATTCTCTAATTTTACTTGAGAAGGCAAAGGCAAATTCCCATAACCGCACCAACTTCGGGCGGATACCACTCTAGTTTAAAAGATTAAAACTACTTCATACTTCGTTACGATCGATACATCGCTGAAATTTAGAGGCAGTGCAAATGAACGGCACTATTCGAGTTGGTAACTTGTTCGGGATTCCTTTTTATGTAGCTCAATCTTGGTTTTTAGTCCTAGCTTTAGTAAGCTGGAGCTATGGTAGCGGCTTGGCGGCGCAGTTTCCTAGCCTTAGTAGCCCCATACCGTTAATACTTGGATTAGTTACAGCATTATTATTATTTGCGTCGGTACTAGCGCACGAATTGGGACATAGTTTTGTCGCTTTGCGTCAAGGAATCGGCGTTAAATCAATTACTTTATTTCTGTTTGGTGGTTTGGCTAGTTTAGAAAAAGAGTCAAAAACCCCCGCAGAGGCATTTAAGGTAGCGATCGCCGGGCCATTGGTTAGTTTGATACTATTTAGCATTGTTACCGCAATTAATGCCACTATTCCCCTTTCAGCACCTTTTGCGGCAATATTAGGCGTACTTGCTTACGTTAACTTAGCCTTAGCTCTATTTAACTTGATTCCTGGCTTACCCCTTGATGGCGGCAATATTCTTAAAGCAATAGTCTGGAAAATTACCGGAAACCCTTACAAAGGTACTGTTTTTGCCAGCCGTGCAGGTCAGATTGTGGGTTGGATAGCGATTTCTAGTGGTTTAATTCCGCTATTAGTATTTGGTAGCTTTGGTAACTTTTGGAACTTATTAATCGGGCTATTTTTACTGCAAAATGCAGGCAGATCGGCTCAATCGGCGATCGTCCAACAGCAATTTCAAGGCTTAACGGCGGCGGATGCGGTCACAAAAAATAGTCCCATAGTTGCAGATAATACCTCTTTAAGAGACTTTGCCGACGAATTAATTATTAGTGGTAATAATTGGGGTAAGTTTTTAGTCACAGATGAACAAGGACTATTAGTTGGTACGATTTGCGCCAGCGATCTGAATAAGCTTCCTAAATATTACTGGCAAGAAAAGTTAGTCAAAGACTTAATGCAACCAACAGACACCGCAGTTTTGCATTCAAATCAATCGCTGTTAGAGGCGGTAACTACCCTCGAACAACAACAGAAATCTGCTCTACCTGTAGTTCAAGAAAATGGCGTATTACTAGGGATACTAGAAAAAGCCGCAGTGCTTGACTTACTTCAGCATAAAACTCAACCAAATCCTGCTTAATTATTCTTAAATAAACTTACACAGGAGAAAGAGGTAATCTTCTCTTTCTCTTTTTGTTTTTTTTGATCGTGACTTACTAGAGCCAGGAAGGTAAACTATTGCCAGAGAGACAGAGCGCGCAATATACACCAGGGAGTTTTATGAAAGACCGCGACTATACATTAATTATTGATAAAAGTGGCAGTATGTCCACCCCAGACCAGCAAGGCGGTAAAAGTAGGTGGGAAATAGCTCAAGAATCTACTCTTGCTTTAGCTCGAAAATGCGAACAATTCGATCCAGATGGAATTACTGTTTATGTATTTTCTGGTCGGTTTAAACGCTACGATGTTGTAACTTCAAGCAAAGTCGCGCAAGTATTTCAAGAAAACGATCCATCAGGAACAACTAATTTAGCTTCAGTACTTCAAGATGCGACTAATAATTACTTTAAACGCAAAAATAGCGGACAAACTAAACCCGCAGGCGAGACAATTTTAGTAATAACTGATGGCGAACCCGACGATCGTAGAGCCGTGATGGAAGTAATTGTTACTGCTTCAAGACAAATGGAAAACGACGAAGAATTAGCAATTTCGATGGTTCAAGTTGGTAACGATCCTCAAGCTACTAAGTTTCTTAAAGCTTTAGACGATCAATTGCAAGGAGTAGGAGCAAAATTTGATATTTGCGATGCAATTACTCTTGACGATATGGAAGATATGAGTCTTGCAGATGTACTAACAAATGCTATTAATGATTAACTAAAATTAAAATAATTGCTTTAATAGGTTTAGCAACAACTAATTTAACGCTGTTACAATAGCAGCGTTAAATGGTTTACAAGGGCAAGCTATGGATGAAATTGATAAACTGTTGTCCGAAATTAAAGCCGACGATCGCAAAACTGCAAAAATACCCAGCCAGCAGCCAAAAGCGCCGCCAATCCAGCCTATTTCCGATTTAGACCGACTGTTAGCAGAAGTTCAAGCTGATTTTAATAATTTACCAACAGCGTCTAAATCATTAAAAAATAACTCGCCAGCAATCGATAATATTTTATCGCAAGTTAAGGCCGATTGCGATGAACAAGACCGAGCGGAATCGCAAATAAAACAGCAACAACTAGAAGCAGAAAAACTAAAGCAAATTGAAACGTTAAAAACCCGCGCTAAAGAATGGTTAAAACAACTAGATCCATTATCCACTGAGGGGTTATGGTTTGAAAGATTTGCTGAAAGCTACCCAACTAAAATAGAAGCAGCAATTAATTACCTGCAAGAATATTAAATAAGTGAATCAATCCCAAGAAAAACCAGCCTTAGAACCTAATAATACATCCACAACTCAAGCCGCAGCCAAAGAGCAGTTTATGGCAACAGTAAGAGAATTAGTTTGGGCTTATCAAGGTTTTAGAAGTTACTCCGATGTTCAAATTCGGCAAATGGGTTTAACTTCTTCCCAGTTTGATATTATCAGTACCTTGGGTAATACTTCCGGCATGACTTTTAATAAGCTGGCAGAAAAAACCCTGACCACTAAAGGCGAACTTACAGGCATTATTGACCGTTTAGAAAAAAAAGGTTTAGTACGGCGAGAAGTACCCAAAGAAGATCGGCGCAGTTTCCTCGCTGTGCTAACTCCTGCTGGAGAAAAGGTATTTACCGAAACTTTCCCCGCCCACATCGCCCATCTCAAACAGCGCTTCGATCGCTTGAGTAGCGAGGAATTACACCAAATCCAAGCAGCTTTGGCAAAACTGAAGAATTTGTTTTAAGTTTTACCGGAGATTGTTTGCGTGCAAACAAAATCTATGTTATTACTAAATAGTACGTGTTAGTACATTATTAGAGATACTGGAGTGTTAAAACTATGAGAACAAAGACAACAGATCCCGAAAACAGCATTAACGGGCGCGATCGCGGATTATATAATTCAAAAAATGTAATTTCTCTAATAGCACGGATTTTATTATCAGCGCTTTTTATTTGGTCGGGGATAAATAAAATATTAAATCCAGCCGGTACGCAGCAGTACATGACAGCCAATGGATTACCGCTTGTAGGGTTGCTTTACCTGGCAACAGTAGTAGTTGAAGTAGGAGGCGGGTTATCAGTACTGCTAGGTTATAAAGCGCGTTGGGGTGCGATCGCTTTAGCACTTTTTCTCATCCCAGCAACCTTAATTTTCCATACCAATTTTGCCGACCAAATGCAGCAAATTGCGTTTATGAAAAATCTTGCCATTTTCGGCGGATTGCTAATGATTGTTCAGTATGGTGCAGGGCGAATTAGTTTAGATAGGCATTAACACTATGGCTTTACAAGGAATTAACCACGTTGTTTTAAAAGTACAGAATTTAGAAAGTAGCGACTATTTTTACCGCGAAATATTAGGGATGCAAAAAGTTGGCGAACGGGGCAGAATGTGGTTTTACAGCGCCGGAAACCACCACCACGACCTAGCTTTAGTAGAATTAGGCAGTCAGGCAACAGCACCGTCAAAGCAGCAAACAGGATTATTTCATCTTTGTTTTAATGTGTCAGACGAACAGGCTTTAGCTGAATTACACGATCGCTGTAAATCTTTTGGAGTGACAGTTTTAGGAACCGTTGACCATACAATTATGCGATCGTTTTACGTGGTAGATCCCGATCGCCATGTCATTGAATTAGGTGTAGATGTCCCCCAAGCAGAATGGGCGCATTTAGCCGATCCATTTGCTAGAGATGTAGCGTATTCCTTAGCCAACTAGAGGTAATTGCAAAAACTTACTACAACTCCCCTTAAATCAAGTTATACCCGTAGGATCGCTTATTAATTTTGATACACCGCATAACCGTAATTTCCTTCTTACGGACGATTACAGAATAAAAGCATAGTTGGATGATAAGGGCGGAATAGTTAATAAATTCTATAAAAGTCTTGCTTGAAAGGCTTTTAAGCGAACTTATCAGTTACAAAACATTGAAGGAAATCTATGCGGAATTTGTGGGCTGCAACATTACTTAGTGCAACATTTGCATCATTTGTTCCATTGGCAGCTAATGCCGCTACTGTGTCATTTACAAGCATACTTACTGGAGTCCAAGAAAATCCAGATGTTGATACTCCAGCTATAGGTACGGCTACAGGTACTTTAAGCAGCAACGATGCGGGTGGTAATAGTGTATTTACCTATCAAATTGACTATTCTGGTTTAACAGGGGCGATCGCTAGACCTTTTGCTCATATTCACATCGGTGCAATTGGCGTAAATGGCCCGATTATTCACGATCTCGATAACGCCAGCAGTTTTGCTGGAACTACTAGCGGGACAATTACCGGAGATTGGCGGTTTGACGACGCTACCAAGCCCTTAACCGATGCTTTTGCTCAAGAATTGGCAAATGGCAATCTTTATTTCAACATTCATACAACAGCGTTTCCCACTGGGGAAATTCGCGGTCAAATTCAGGCAGTTCCCGAACCATCTTCAACCCTCGGAGTTTTAGCACTTGTTGGTTTAGGTGCCGCCGTACAATTGAAACGGACTAAAAAAGCAAATTTATTCGTGAAGTAATCAAGGGCGATCGCACTTTTTACCCCTAAATATAACTTTAGGGGTTTTTTTGTTATCGAGTTACTTTAAAACAGCTACCCGTACTATTTTCCCCAAATACGCCCCATCACCGTTTGGGGAGAAATATCCGTTATTTTGCCTGTAGGAGAAGTAACTTCAACTAAGCGATCGCTTTTTAACCCTCGATCCGTTTCAACTAAAGCAACAGTATAAGTTTGAACGGCTAAAGCTATATACATCGCCGCGCTATCAGTACAAATTAGCAAGTTAGCAGAGGCGATCGTAGCTGCTAATTTACCCATATCTTCGGGAAACGTGACTTTAAGATCGGGAAAAGATGTCAGCATTGACTTGACAAAAAGCTCGTTATCCGCATCTTTAATAATTATTACAGGTAAATTAGGTTGTTTTTCCCGTAAAGATTGGATAATTTGCCGCCAAGCAGCAGCAGGGTAAGTTGATTCACCGCCCGCAGACTGAGGATCGTAAATTGCCACGTAGCCGCTTTCGCTAACGCCTAAACTTTGTTGTTCTTTTTCAGACCAAGTAATATCTGAAGCAGGGACATTGATACTTAGTTCGGGAAGCGGGGAATTTATACCCAACCCTTGCAGCAAATCGCGATACTTAGCCCCAGGTTGTTGTGCCGTCAATAGAATAGTATCAGTTAAAAAAACCGAGCCATTGCCTTTGTAGCCAACACGAGTAGGAATACCTGTAAGCCACAACAATAGATTTAATACAAATTGCGATTGAGGAGAAATAGCAATATCGTATTCGCGATCGCGCAGTAAACCAATTAAATTACCCCAGTCAGCTAGACTGTTGCGATCTTTAAAGTCAAACGCGATCGCATCAGTGACAGATTTACACACTCGATAGGCAGCTTTGGCGCTCGGTTCGACGACTACATCTATTTGCGCGTCGGGATAAGCTCTTTTTAAAGCGTCCAGGGTGGGGAAAAATAAAATTTGATCGCCAATTTTGCCAGGCACTAAGGCTACTATTCGCATAATATTTCTTTACTATTACTCGCTCCCCATTCTAGGAGAACTGCTACTTATTTGAAACAATAGATATAAATTGTCTGCAATCAAAAAAATGTATTTATTAATTCCCGCCGCCGGAATGGGGCGACGCATGGGAACAAGCCGCAACAAGTTACTCTTAACCTTGCGCTCTAAACCTCTACTTACCTGGACTATACTAGCTGCCGAATCTGCGCGGAGCATTCATTGGCTCGGCATCATCGCTCAAAAAAGCGATGAAGAATATATCAAAGAAATATTAGCCGGGCTATCAGTGACTAAAAAGGTAGAGATAATCTATGGCGGTACAACACGGCAAGAATCAGTTTATAACGGCTTGCAGGCGCTACCAGCTACCGCAGAAAGAGTATTAATTCACGATGGCGCTCGGTGCTTGGCTACACCCGAATTACTAGATCGGTGCGCCAGTGCGATCGCTCATTGTCAAGGATTAATCGCGGCGGTAACTGTAAAAGATACAATCAAAATAGTAGATGAAAACAAAATCGTTCAAAGTACTCCCGACAGGCGGCAATTATGGGCAGCCCAAACTCCTCAAGCGTTTGATGTCAAGCTACTGAAACAATGCCACGAGCGAGGTTTAATTCAAGGCTGGGAAGTTACAGACGACGCGGCTTTATTTGAAAGGTGCGGCTTACCCGTGCAAATAGTTGAAGGGGAAGAAACGAACTTAAAAATCACTACTCCCGTAGACTTGGAAGTTGCTGAATTTATCCTTGCCCAACGCTATAACGTTAAAAGCACCTAATTTGTTACGTTCTATGCTGCCAATCATCTACTCCGATGAATTTCTCAAACACAAAACTGGTAGGTTTCACCCCGAAAAACCCGAACGATTAATGGCGATCGCTTCAGCCCTCAAATCTGCCAATTTTGCCCATCAACTAGAGTGGAAATCGCCTACTCCAGTAGATGAACGAGTTACAACTTCTATAAATAAAGTCCACACCGCCGCACATATCAACGCGATCGAGCATTTAGCCAGGAGTGGCGGCGGCTATCTCGATCCCGATACTCCGGTTTCCCCCGCTAGTTACGATGTGGCGTTGCTTGCGGTTAGTGCGTGGCTAGATGGAGTAGATAGCGTCCTTACTACCAATAACCCAGCTTTTGTATTAGCACGTCCTCCCGGTCATCATGCCGAAAAAAGTCAAGGTATGGGTTTTTGCTTATTTTCCAACGCCGCGATCGCTGCTAACTACGCCCTCAAACAACCGGGAATCGATAAAGTTGGCATCCTAGACTGGGACGTACATCACGGTAATGGTACGCAGGCGATCGTTGAAAATAATCCCCAAATTGCCTACTGTTCTTTACATCAATTTCCTTTTTACCCCGGTACAGGTAGCGCTTCTGAGCGTGGAGAGTACAAAAATGTTCTCAATCTCCCCCTACTTGCAAGTAGCACAATTTCTGTCTACCAACCGCTTTTTGCCCAAGCCATAATCCCTTTTTTCACTAACTTTCAAATTGATTTATTAATCGTTAGCGCTGGTTACGATGCAAATGCTGCCGATCCTTTAGCAAATATCGATTTGCAGCCCCAGGATTACAAAATCTTGACAAAGTACTGCTTGCAACTGACTCGTAAAACTGTGTTCGGACTTGAAGGAGGCTACGACTTAGAGGCGCTATCCCAATCGGTAGTAGCTACAGTGGAACAGTGCCTAGCTTAAAAATGTCTCTTTTTATTGTTGCCCCGTGCAACTACGGGTGTAATATATTGTTACGAAGCTGAAGTTGAGTGATTTCTCGGTGGAATTTAATAGTTACATCGTGGAGAAATATAGTAACACCAGCTACAGCATACGCAAGCGAGAACACCAAGCAATGACTACTTACATTTTGATGGAAACAGCGCTAAGAATGATTACCAACGCTTATCTCCTCTCCATAGTCCTACTAATTGCAACTTCTTATATTGGTTTATCGGTAATTGAAATCATCGAACAAGGCGATCCTAATCCGTTTAAAACTAAGTGGTTTAATTAATCGCTAACTCAACCTATAAGTAATTTTTCCTAGTCCAAGTCTCAGTCCCTCAAATATTCCGCATCTTCCCGGAGGTAGATTTTGTCCAATCTTTAGATATACTTAGCAGAACTGCAATTGAGAAGATACTCAAAGCAGGGCATTACCCTTCAAAACAAGGAAGCTGAATCTATGCCCAACATGAACTGCTTACAGGTAGACCTAGAGATCGCAAAAATAGCCAGAGCAATGATGACTCGCAACCGAGCAATCGGTCAAGAAATAATCGCGTATCTGAGAATGCAGCTACCGATAGAAGAAGTAGCAGGTTTAGTAATTGTTAGTATCGAACGATTGATGTGGTTTGATACCGAAGCAATACTTTGGGCAATAGAACACATGATTCCTGTAGAAATCGTCCAGGAAGTAAGAAAAATTACCACCGTAACAATATACAAATATTTAACTGCTAAAGGGTTTATCCCCGGCAAAGATATGAGTGTAAATGCCGAAGGCAAACTACTATTAAACCAGCCCGCTAAGGTCTTTATCCCAGTTTGTTAGATTATTAAAGCTGTTGTTGAACCGAGGGATAAAAGAGAGTAGACAAGGTGACAAGGTGAAAAAGAAAAGGGTGGATTGCTGCAAAGGACGATCGTATCTAAATTCAGCAATGCCCTATTAAACAGGTGTAAAGGGTCAAATTCCTGAGACAATAACACGAGGAAATTAGGAATTTTTTTTAACCCGAAGTATGCCTTGTAGTGCCACTATTCGCCAACTTACAGAAGTTTTAGCAGCTAAGTCTATTAATTTATCTGACGCTGCTTTAAAAACTTTTGCCAATATTACCACCGATACCCGTACTATTCAGCCGGGAGATGTATTTGTTGCTTTACGGGGCGAAAATTTTGATGGGCATGAATTTGTAGAGACAGCGATCGCCAAGGGAGCGCTCGCGGCAATTGTCACAAAAGACTTTAAGCACGCGGATTTACCACTATTACAAGTAAACGATACCCTCCAGGCATACCAACAAATTGCTCAATGGTGGCGATCGCAATTTTCCATTCCGGTAATTGGCATCACAGGTTCAGTAGGTAAAACTACCACTAAAGAATTAATTGCCGCAGTTTTAGAAACCCAAGGCAAAGTCCTGAAAACTAAAGCAAATTACAACAACGAAATAGGCGTACCCAAAACCTTACTAGAACTAGGCAACGAACATCAATTTGCTGTAATTGAAATGGCAATGCGTGCTTCTGGAGAAATTGCTTTATTAACTCAAATAACTCGTCCGACAATTGGAGTAATTACAAATGTAGGGACAGCGCATATCGGCAGGTTAGGATCGGTTGAGGCGATTTCTCGTGCTAAGTGCGAACTACTAGCTCAAATGCCAAAGGATAGTATTGCTATTCTCAACGCCGACAATCAACGCTTAATGACGACTTCTGCCCAATTTTGGCAAGGTAAAACTATCAGCTATGGCTTAGAAAACGGCGAATTGCAAGGACAATTGCTCGATAACGAAACCCTTAGCGTGCGTCAAAAAACCTTACCTCTACCCCTCTTAGGGACTCACAACGCCTCTAATTTTTTAGCTGCCTTAGCCGTCGCCGAAGCCTTAAAAATTGATTGGACGCAAATAGACGCATTAACCGTTAATATGCCTGCGGGGAGAAGTCAGCGTTATGAATTAGCAGGGGATGTCGTGCTTTTAGACGAAACCTATAATGCAGGACTCGAATCAATGCTTGCTTCCTTGCAACTGCTCGCCCAAACAAGCGGAAATAGACGCATAGCCGTATTAGGCGCAATGAAAGAATTAGGCGATCGCTCGAAAGAATTTCACACCCAAGTAGGAGCAAAAGCAAAAGAGCTAAACTTAGACGCTTTAATGGTTTTAGTTGATAGCGAGGATGCCCAAGCGATCGCTTCTGCCGCCGCCCCGCTTCCGGCGGAATGCTTTGCAACTCATGCAGATTTAGTCAAGCGACTAGGGGACTTTGTCCAAAGTGGCGATCGCCTACTTTTCAAAGCCTCTCATTCTGTGGGACTCGATCGAGTAGTCAATCAATTTCGCAGCCAATACTCTAGCTAACAATTATGACAACTTGACCGCATTCATTGCGGCCCCAATTAGACCTACTTGGGGGTTGAGAATAATGTATACGGGGACGCTTTTAAGTAACGAACTCACTCGCCCTTTATGAGTAAAAGCATGAAGAAAAGAACCATCTTCTAACAAAGGTAAAATCTTAGCCGCGATCCCCCCAGCCACATACAAACCCCCGTAAGGCAACAACTTCAAAGCCAAATTTCCCGCCTCCGCACCGTAAGCCTCTACAAAAATTTGCATAGCTTGTTCGCAAATGCGATCGCGCTTTTCTAACGCCGCCGAAGCAATAGCCGCCGCCGGATCGACGCTTCTTTCTCCTTTACCTGCTTCTTCTTCCCAAGTTCTCACTATTTGTCCGATACTTGGGGACTCGCTGGCAAAATGCCAATCGCGCAAAAACTGATAAATTGCAATAATACCTTGACCGGAAACTACCCGCTCTATAGAAACGCTTTGAATATCGTGCTTATCTAGCAAGTATCTCAATAATTGAAATTCTAATTCAGAGCGGGGCGCAAAATCCGCGTGTCCGCCTTCGGAGGCAAAAACCCGGTAACTATCGCCATTTTGAATTAAAAAACCTTCCCCCAAACCCGTCCCTGCACCAATTACGGCAATAGGCGCAATTGGCTGTAAATTACCACTTTGCAAAGAATACAAGTCTGACGCATCTAAACCCAAGATGCCATGTCCCACAGCTTCAAAGTCATTAATTAAACTAACGCGCTCGATCCCTAATTCTTCTTCTAGCCGTTTGGCATCCAAAAACCAAGCCAAATTAGTCAGCTTAACACTGTTATTAATTACAGGGCCTGCGATCGCAAAACACGCTCTCCCTGGTGGCGACGAGTCCCCTAATTTTTGGGATGCAGTAGCGAGAAACTGCTGCACCATTGGCACTAAATCAGTAAAATCGCGGCTGCGGTAACGCTCCTCATACAAAGTCAGCAAAATTGATTTGTCTGAGGCTTCGACTAGCCGCAAAACAGTTTTAGTCCCGCCTATATCTCCTGCCAGTAATAAGTTCATGAATTTTAATTAAACCGGATTACTTCTTCTACTTGGGCAAGGTGGGAGGTATCTCCATTTAACTCCAATACCCACTGCACCTCGCCGCGCACAACTTTAATCAAGCAACACAACGCCGCTTTAATTTCAGTTTCAGCAACTTCTCCAACTAATCCTATTGTCGCACCGAGTACCGATGCACCGTGTCCTACTAACAATATATCTTCAGAAAACTCCGCCGCCAGTTTTTTTGCTGTTTCCCCCGCGCGCAAAAAAGCTGTTTTTCCAACTTCGGGATACTGAGCAATAACGCGAGAAGTATAGTTAGGATCGATCCGAGGAAATAGAGCGATTAAGTCTTCTATTGGCATTTTTTCCGGGTTTTCGCTCATCCACTCTGGGTTTAACCATTCGCTTAGTCCCGATTCGAGTTTGATCTGTAAATCTAAAACTTCTGCTACTTGATTTGCTGTTTGGATTGTGCGTAAAAATGGCGAGGAGAAAATAGCTGTAATTTTTTCGTTTTTTAGACGATTAGCGAGTTGCGATGCTTGCACCATGCCATCATCAGAAAGTGGGGGATCGTAGCGTCTTTCAGCCGTAAGAAACCAATCGGGGTTTACAAAGTCTAAGCGGTTGGCGTGTCTAGCAATCCAAATAGTTTGAGTCATTACTTATCTATAAACTTACGCTTAACAATTGATTTCCACCTTTTTGAAACTCGTAATTAACTTGTTTAATTTCTGCTCTATAACCGCTTTGTTGCAATTCCTCTATTACTGGCAAAAGTAAGCTCGCTCGCTCTCCCGAAACATTTAATAAAGGAAATATGCGTACTTGTTTGGCAACTCGGCATAATTCCTTAATAGAATTTAAGTGAAAGTCTTTGGACAAATGGTCTGAGTAAGTAAATAGCAAATGAGAACACAATGCTAAATCAAACTGTTTATCTTTAAAAGATAAATTAGGCAATTTATCTAACACATAACGCCCTTGCTCTAATCCTAAAGTAAAATCATCTAAAAACTTATTCATTGCCTCCATTCTAATTATTCCCATTTGTTCGGGGGACTCAATATTTTGCCAAACATAGTTAGCTGAATTTGTTTTTACTCCATCAATAACTGTCTGGTAAGTTTCTTCAATCCGCCCAGCAATTTCATCAGCGCTAAATTGATAAATAGGATCGCAAGATATTACTTTATACCCTTGGCGCGTCATGTCAGCATTAAAACTAGCCGGGCCACCCGCACAGTCAAGAATTGCTAAATTAAGTTCATCGAGTGTCAAATCAAACATCCCGATATATTCGTTTAGCGATCGCCCCCAAGGAATAATTTTATCTAACTTAAAACCCATTTATTTCTATTCCTCTAAGAGGTTGTCTTAAAAGTGTTGGATGCTACCCGAACTGCCCCCCTAGCCCCCCAAATTTGGGGGAAAATTGGCTCAAAGTCTCCCAGAATTGGGGGATTTAGGGGGCGAATGTAGGATATTTGATACTTCTCAGACATCCTCTAAACTGGCAGCGATACAGGAGTTAAAACTTGATTTAATTTGCCACTGCGGAAGCCTTCTAAGTCTAAAGTTACGTAGGTGAAACCGTAAGCTTGAAAAGCCGCCACGACTTCCTGTAAGTCGCAATTTGCTACAAACTCCTTAATTTGCGCGGGTTCAAGTTCAATTCTTGCCGTATCTTCAAGCGATCGCACTCTTAAATTACTAAACCCCAACTTCCGCAAATACATCTCCGCTCTCCCCACGCGCTGCAACTTAGCTATAGTAATTTCTTCCCCATAAGGAAAACGAGAGCTAAGACAAGGTTGAGCGGGTTTATTCCACCAAGATAAGCCTAAAATTTGCGATATTTGCCTAACTTCGAGCTTTGTAATGCCAAGTTCCGCCAAAGGACTCCGCGCTCCTCTTTCTTTGGCGGCGGCGATTCCTGGGCGATAGTCTTGCAAATCGTCTGCATTTACCCCATCTACTACATAAGGATAGCCGAGTTGTTTAGCCAAGGGCTTCAAGGTATCGTGCAACTCACTTTTACAAAAATAGCAGCGATTGACGGGGTTTGCTCGGTAGTTGGGATTGTCCATTTCGTGGGTTTGGACTATTTGATGAGCAATACCAATTTCTGTCGCTTGGATGCAAGCATCTTCTAATTCTTCTTTTAGCAGCGAAGGAGAAGCCGCCGTTACAGCTAAAGCGCGATTTCCCAACACATCATAAGCAACTTTGGCAACCAAAGCACTATCAACGCCCCCAGAGTAAGCAATTATTGCTCGATCCATCTCTGCAAATAAAGTTTTTAGTTGCTCAATTTTTTGTTGCATTTTTCTTTCACTTAAGTCACCCTACGTTTATTTTAAAGATTTTGCCCGTAAAACTCCTAATCTTCCTCTATTGGCAATTGTGACATTGGTAAAACTAGCGTAAAACAACTTCCTTGTCCTATTTGCGACTTTAAAATAATATCTCCTCCATGTAGCCTAGCTAGTTTACGCGACAAAGCTAAACCCAATCCCGTCCCTTCATATTTGCGACTTAACCCGCTATCTAGTTGCTTAAATGGTTGAAATAAAGCTAATTGCTCGGCGGGAGCAATCCCAATTCCCGTATCTATTACCGATAAGTTTAAATTATCTTCGCTTTTTTCTACTTGCAGAGTTATCGAGCCAGATTCTGTAAATTTGACGGCATTAGATAACAAGTTTACAAGTATTTGCTTAACTCTCCGGCGATCGCATACCCAGTTGTTTACATCGGTAGCAATCAATATTTTTAACTTTAAATTTTGATTTGAGCAACGCTCCCGAAACAACGACAAGCAACTTTGACAAAGATCCTCAACGACAATTGATTCTAATAATAATTCTTCTTTCCCAGCTTCTACTTTAGATAAATCTAATAAATCGTTAATTAATTCCAGCAAGTGGCTACCGCAACTTGCAATACCTTCTATATATTGCTTTTGCTTATCGTTTAAAGAGCCAAAAATTTGTTGAAGCAATATATTAGAAAACCCCAATATTCCAGTTAATGGCGTTCTCAATTCGTGACTCATATTACTTAAAAAATCACTTTTAGCTAAATTAGCGGCTTCAGAAATCAATTTTTCTTCTTCTAATTCCTGGGTGCGCTCTTTAACTAATTCTTCTAGCACTTCGTAACTTTGAGCGTTGTACAGCGCGATCGCTGCTTGCTCGGCAATTTGTGCTAATAAATCAATTTCTTCTTGACTGAATGCTCTATGTTTAGCAATTGTATGTAAACTTATACCCCCAAAAAAATTATCGCGAATATAAATAGGTGTTTTGAGTATAGAAAGAATTTTTCCTTGCTCGACTAACGCCACTCCCTTAGTTTGAACTTCAGCTTTTTCTCGCTCTGTGGAAAAGTGTAAAATTTGGTGACGTTTTGACGGTAAAGGCTCTAGTAAGTCGAGCCATTCCCATACTGGCTCTTGGAATCCTTGCATGGGTATAACTTCTTGACTTGCTCTCCATTCACTACGAACAGAAACTTGCGCGGCTTCTATATCGATACAAAAAATAACTACTCGATCTACTTTAAAATATTCGCCAGTTAGTTGGACTATTTTTTGTAAAATAAATTCTGGATCGAGGCTAGAATTAATTGTTC
>QQTW01001998.1_pt1 | contig 14630 bp, 14 predicted proteins | sample 1904831 | NCBI WGS metagenome assembly QQTW01 (sample SAMN09435610, study PRJNA476489) | Subsurface metagenome, whole genome shotgun sequencing project. | reverse complement strand
GATGAGGATAAAGGAATGTACCCAGAGCTGCCGGAAGGCTTCCCGTGGGTGTATGTGGCTTTCGTCTACCTCTTCTCCTCGTAATAGTCGATTGCGTCGAACTTCTTGCTCCACATCTTGAAAGGTCCATATCTGATCCTGGTTTGGGGTCTATCGCGTTTGTATGGAGCCACGTGGGCACGTTCAAAATCGGGCCCGGACAACAATCCGACTTGTTCTTCGTCGTTCCCATTGGCAGCAGGACCCGGAGGTATAGGCTGAACCATAGGCAAGGTTGCAGTGTTTCTTTCGACTCGTCTATAGCCTAAATGGACTGTCCAAGCTTCTTCAAGCCGTCGCAAGCATACCATACGTTGAGCCATCAAGTTATCCAACTCCTTCCAATTGCGGCAAATCATAACGCTGTCCACCTTCCCAATCTGAAGATCCTCGATGAATTGTTTGACTTTCTCCTCTGAGCGTAGTTCGCTGGGAATACCAGAGAGTCGCAATGTTCGGTCGGTAACAGTCGACTGCGAACCGAGGTAGCCTTGACGAACGTGAATGACCTTCTGGGTTTCCTTGACGAGTAGATAAATGGCCAGGCCGGAGAAGAGGTAGACGAAAGCCACATACACCCACGGGAAGCCTTCCGGCAGCTCTGGGTACATTCCTTTATCCTCATCAAAGATCCCGACTCGTCCATATGTGCTATTCGGATACGTTTCGTTCCTGTGTGGATACCTTCCGAAGCCATCACTGTTCAGGTAATTGCGATTGATAGGAAAGATTACCACGAGCGCAAAGAATAGCGTAATGGAGAGAAATTTCGAAGCGAAGGAAAAGAAGCTGAGAAACTGGGTGAAGTCAATCACTGTATTGCAGCACAGAGCAGCGTACTCACAGCATATGCATCAAGCCCTGCAGAAGCAAGCGTCTCTTCACTCGTGATACGGTAAAGGACCGGTATCCATCCGAACATTGACTTTGGAAGTTCTGGGAGTTGCGCTGCTGCATCCTTTTGTCTCTTTCGTGCAGCATAAAGCTCGCTCCATCTCGGACGAAGGATCTACTACAAGTCAGCGAGGCCTCTGTAAATAACGGCAATAGACTGACACAGAAGGCCAAAAATGCGCTTGCACCCAGCGCCACTGATATTGCAGTCTGAATCCATAGATCCCTGGGCGATCTTCTTTGGTCTAGCCATGGATTGTGCCCTTCTTTTTCGAAAGGCTGTACCAAGTCCATAGTTACCACCACAGAGGTCCTTGACCGTAGTTGAGTATCGACCGGCTCCGAGACAGGTTTCTTCCAACACTTCCACTTGCGACGGGACTGGAAGATGACGCTTCAATGTTGGAGCCACATGCCAAGACTTCATTTCTTGGCCAATAAAATGCAACCCATTCAAGCTACGTCTCTCACCAATCAGCGTCCAGCGGATGGGAGGAAGTAAGGTCATTCAAGCGACATCGAAAGACTTAAAACAGAAGCCGGCAAATAATTGATCGAGACGACACTCTCCACTCCTTCGGAATTCGTTGCTGCATCTTCCCTTAGCTGAGTACAGCTCCCAGGCAAGATGTTGGCGATGCCTGCCCTTCGCACTGTGCCGGCCAGGGGCATTGCGCGACAGACTTTGCGGAACACAACCACTGTATGATGATCTCTACCAGGGATTGGAAAAGCCCCTCGGTTTGGGTGATTTGAACGCTGACTTCAAACCTCAGCGTGCTGCATCCTCATCCTCTCTCTCTACCGAAGCTACGAGCTCTCCGTTCTACACTACTCTTACAGCAAGTGCAGCCACTGTCGTGGCTATTGGATCAGTGGCATGGTACTATCACTTATATGGCCGAGAGGCATTTGCTATGACGCCCCAAGAAGAAGGGTCAGCTTCTATCCTGCTCGACGTTCGACTGGCCGACAATTGACTGATGCACATGTTGCAGACTACATCCAACTCAGTATCCTTGGGAACATTATAGATGGGTTAAAACCTTTGATCATCAAAAGTGAGTACGTGTCCACTGTGGTAGAGGAGGCGCCAACCAAACCATTCTAGTCTACGTCGAGGCTTTCAGGTCTATCGCGAGGTCTGCTCATCTTGCCACTCTCTGAAGCGGATCCCGTATCGGTCGCTCGTTGGTACGATTGCGACCGTTGACGAGATGAAAGCTTTGGCCGAAGAGAACGAATATGATACGGAGCCGAATGACGAGGGTGAAATTGAGAAGCGACCTGGAAAGCTTTCCGACTATGTTCCCGCACCATATAAGAACGATGAAGCAGCTCGCGCTGCCAACAATGGTGCTCTACCACCGGACTTGTCACTCATAGTCAAAGCCAGACACGGTGGATGCAATTACATCTTCAGTTTGTTAACGGGTTACCCCGAAGAACCACCTGCTGGCGCCACTGTCCAAAGTGGCTTGAACTTCAACCCCTACTTCCCAGGAACCGGCATTGCTATGGCTCGTGTGCTTTACGATGGCCTCGTTGAATATGAAGATGGCACCCCTGCGACTGCAAGTCAGATGGCGAAGGATGTTGTGGAATTCCTGAACTGGGCCGCCGAGCCGGAAATGGACAACCGGAAGAAGATGGGCTTAAAAGTCATGACCATTACTGCCGCACTGTTCGCCCTCAGTGTGTGGGTGAAGAGGTACAAGTGGAGTCCCGTCAAGACAAGGAAGATTGTGTACAATCCTCCGGTCGGACCAAAGAGAGGATAGTGGGACAATTGTTTGGAGTGGCGGTGAGAAAGGGTGGTCGAGCCCTGGCCTGGTTTGTTGTACAGAATGATTAGAATATATGCGCTCTTAAACTTCACGGCTCGTTCAGCACTCCTTTTCACCTACAAGGGTACATTCCATCCGAAAGGAACGTTCACGATCTATTGATCTTGGGGCAGTGTTAGTCAGCCTCGACACAAATGATAGAAGTCTCCAGACTGCACGATAATGCCTGCTTTCAAACAGATACATCAATACAGAAGTCGAGACACCTGCGTCAGATCACAGCGCAGCTCCTGCCCGAGCCACAGAAAATCCTCCGCATCCGTAGCCATGATTTAATTCATGTTAAATCCATCTTCCGGGCCTCGTTTTTTTCCACGTCCACGACTTCCCCTACGTTCCTAAGTTATTTGGCACAACCCCAGTCCTCATCATGTCTTCTTCGCCTTCTTGTTCTTCTTGCCCACCTCCGAAATATTCAGCCCTGTACGGCACGAAAACTTCTAGTCAGCCAAGATTCCCAGTCCTATCTATCCCTCTTCCAACACCGACACCGAGACTGCTTGTAGGTAGACCAAGAAAAGCGAGATAGGTACTTATGTTGGGAAAAATAGTTGGGTGCATACCAGGAGGCAAACTCTGCTTCAGTTTATCCGCCTTGTCCGAATCCTTCAGCACCAGCGTGTACAGGAAGCGATTACATCGGATCTTGAATTTGATGTCGGAGGTCTTGGAGGATTTCTTCACACGCGCGGCTAGAATACCCGGAGTCAACATCATGATCCAACATGTGTCCTAAGTGGAGGAAACACGCTCTGGTAAGGGTAGGAATGATGTAGCGAGTTGCGGCGATATGGACAGGAGAGTTGGTGGGGAGGGGAGGGCATACAGGTTGCGTCCTTGCGCCTCGAGATCTCGATGAATTGCTTGATGTCTTTTATTTCGGAGGGCATGGTGGGCAATTCGATAACGTGGGTGGAAGAAACCAAGGGTAGACTGCAGGTGGTTTCAGATGGAAAGAAATCACCGCGCAAATGACAGACTACTGATTATTGCGTTGAAAGATGAAAAGCTGCGATGAACTCTCCCTACGTGCGGTCGGATTGGGCGTAGCGTGCTGGAAACCCTTAGCGTCAATTTGAACCGGCCGGAGGACCTCCGGGGCCTTGCTGCTGCCTTCGGCATGTGGAGAAGAAGTATCTAGTAGGGACTTGCAAGAGACATAGCTGGCATCAATTCACCAGGAGATTCCTAATTGAGTGACTAATAAATAGAACTACGAGGTTGTGCATTCTTTGAATTAAACAGTCTTCTTGACCAGAATTTCCTGTCCAAGTCGTCGAGCATCATTGCTTGACTTGTCATTATGCCCACTCCACTGGACAAAGCAATGCAATCAAGGGTACGCTAGAAAGCCTTGAACCTGAACGCCTTGTCTGATATGTTCCTGCAGAATCTGTTCCTGGGGTTTGCAGGTATTGTGACCGCAGTTTCGATGTGGAATATCTGGGGTGGCGACATGTTCCCAGCCGAAAAGGACCCAAAGGGTGGTAAGCTTAGAGGTTGCAGTATTTCTATCAGGTGAAAATTGACGTCTCTGCAGACCCAGATACATGGACCGAGTCAGAGCTGAGAAGATGGCTTGAAGCTGTTAGTATAAGATGGCAGTTGCTGGGCTTGATAGCTAACCTGAAGCTCAGCGAGGCCTCATGCCTAGTGGCGAAGCATCGAGGTTCGATCTCTTGGAACGTGTCAAAGCAAACCTGAAGCCTGCTGCGCGGTCATGAAATACAGCCTGACATTAGCATGGATCCAATCGGTCCCCTTCTTCTAAATTGCTCATACAACCAGCCTGAAATTCTGGCTCTGTATTAGAAAGTCTTTCGGTCTCTGTCCGCGGGGCCCTCGATCCTGATTTGGTACTAGAACAAACGTCTCGCTAAACTGTCTTTCTGGGTCATTCCGATCTTCGCTGAAGCGCACAGCACCACTGACGACGACGAGAATGGTCATAGTGCTTGCTGCAGATCTTGAATTGGAGATACCCTCTGGCGCATACTGAGGGTTGAGAATGTGGCAGTCGATCGACTGCGTATCGTAGCGAGTTGGAGGCATTTGATTTTCGAACATGTCCTGAACGGCTGCGCCATTCTGCAGTATATTGCCGTTGATAACGATGGTCGGTATTGGTTTACCACCTTGCATGGACGACGGGGGAATGTAGAAGCTAGAAATCGTGTTTCGACGAGACTGCAGGGCATGATGATAGTCGCTCACAAAAGCAGTCGAAGCTGCTCGAATTAGCACGGGAGCGTAGCACACCTCATGTACAAGCATTCTAACCTTCTGTAGAAACATTTACCAACACGTCGTCCGGTGCCATCCCAAGTGTCATTTTGTTACTCGCGCAAGCCGATTGTATTGATGAATACTATGTATGATGGCCGATCAGACATTGAAAGCGGAGCTTGGACCAGCAAATCCATCTCCAAAATTTGGAGCTGTTCGCCTTGCCAATGGAGTTGAAGTTCACACTCCTCCTTCTTCACACAGTTCGTTCTGAGGGAGATGAGCGCTCTTGAGCGACAAGCTCGAGGATTCTTTCAGCTTTCCAGAGCTAGCAAAGGTAGTCGCACGTGGGGAAGATGTTGTCGACCCGCCTCGACATGTCCTCCAAAACGCAAACCAAAGCCATACTACGTTACCACGCCTATATTCTACGTTAATGCTGGTAAGAGCCCTTCTTCTGCTCTCGTAACACACCCTGAATTATCCTGCTAGCCCCCCACGTTGGCCATCTCTACACTTTAGTTCTCACGGATATATTGAAACGATGGGAACTTCTGAGCGGCCATCGACCTGCGGTAATGCTGACTGGTACCGACGAGCATGGCATGAAGGTCCAAAGAGCGGCCGAGAAGGCCAAAACAGACACCAAGCTATTCTGCGACCAAACCATGCAACAATTCGATCGACTGGCACGGATGGCGAACATCAGCTATAGCCGCTTCATTCGCACAACAGACCCAGACCATAAAGAAGCCGTTCAGCACTTCTGGCGGGAATTGGACCACCGAGGCTATATATACGAGTCCAAACATGAGGGATGGTACTCTGTTAGTGACGAGACATTTTTTCCTCAGTCCGCAGTGCAGTCGATCAGGGATCCTGCCACTGGTACAAAAATAATGGTGTCCAACGAGACTGGGCGGGAGGTAGAGTGGACTTCAGAAACGAATTACCATTTCAGGTTGTCGGTCTTCCGCCATCGGCTATTGAAGTTCTACGACGACAATCCAGGATTTGTCGTTCCTGCTACCAGACTGAATCACGTTATTCAGGAGGTCAAAACAGGCCTGGGAGATCTGTCCATCTCCCGACCGGCAGAAAGGCTAGCATGGGGCATAAGAGTGCCAAATGATGACTCTCAAACAATATACGTCTGGCTTGATGCTCTAGTCAATTACCTTACACAAGCAGGGTACCCGTTTGCCAATGGAAAGGCCGAAGGAACAGTATGGCCTCCTAATGTCCAGGTGATTGGCAAAGACATCACAAAGTTCCATTGTATCTATTGGCCGGCTTTCCTGATGGCCCTCAACCTTCCGCTTCCAGAAAAGATTTTGACACATGCACATTGGACCATGAACCGTGCGAAGATGTCAAAGTCCAGCGGCAACGTCGTCAATCCTTTTTTCGCCATCGACCGATTTGAAGTTGACACCATGAGGTTCTATATGGCTTTTGATGGTGGGATAGCGGATGATTCTGATTACGACAATGCCTTTATTATTGAAAGATACAAGAAGCTTCTGCAAGGAGGAATGGGTAATCTGCTTAGTCGCATCGTGCGGGGCAAACGGTGGAATATCCAGGAATGCATTCGCTATGGAGTAGGTGAGGATCTTGAGACGGAGTCCATAGGAGGAGAGCATCGGTCGCTTTTAGTCAAGCTACCGGCGCAGGTCCGACATCACTTCTCGAACTTGGATCCTCGTGGAGCTCTGCACCGAATTATGGATATATTGGCATTGGTAAGTCTCCTAGGGGGGATTGCGATATGGCCAGCATACTGACACGATCTAGACTAACAAATTCATCTCACATCATGAAGTCTGGCGGATTGTGAACGATCCAGATGAAAAGGTTCAACGAGACGTCAAAATCATCATCTACTATGCTGCTGAGTCATTGAGGATCTGCGGTATCTTGTTGCAACCTTTCATGCCTTCGAAGATGGAGCGACTGCTCGACATGCTTGGAGTGAACAAACTGAGCAGGACTTATGACCATACAAAACTTGGGAATGACTCCAAATATGGAGTTCCCAAAACTGAACTCGGAAAAGGCGCCGATGAGTCGCTATTCCCTCCGCTTACCTCAGAGTTATGACACGTGAGACTGGGATGCCTCTCACGAACCTTGCAAATAGCTTGCGGCTACACAAGGGAGATACCACACCGAGATGTTTTTCTTGCGGCCCAGCGATCTAGTCAGGCACGCGGCACAAGGAACATCAGCCCTCCAAATCATCTCGATCCCCCGCACACGCCCTGTTGCATTTAACGACCTTCTCCTGCAACCTCATTACTAAACAATTACGTGTCAACGCCCAGTGATCTAGAATATAAAGAGCTTGCAAAAGCATGAAGCCGAATCCAGAATACACAGGTCTCTTCTTCCGCTGTTCAAAATTCAGCCTGAACCATGACAATGGGTTCCTACGTGCCTCATGTCCCAAACAAACCATGGATTGAGACACCACTGGTTGAGTCGACCGCTCTCTCCCTCTCAGCCAACTGCCGTGTCTTTCTCAAGCTCGAACTTCTCCAGCCCGCCGGCTCCTTCAAATCGCGCGGCATCGGCAATCTCATTCTCGAACATATCAAACATGCCTCCGTCCAAAGCTCCTCCCGCAGGCGCCTACACTTCTACTGTTCCTCCGGCGGCAATGCAGGACTCGCATGCGTCACAGCTGCACGATCGCTAGGGTACAAAGCCTCCGTCGTAGTCCCTATGACCACCAAACCATCCATGATAGCCCGGATCCAAGCCGCTGGCGCCACATCCGTGATCCAACACGGCGAGAGCTGGCACTACGCCGACGCTCATCTCCGCAACCACATCCTCAAATCTCCCCAAGCCAAAGATGGCGAAGACGACGACGAGGAAGAAGAAGGCATCTACGTCCCACCGTTTGACCACCCCGCCGTCTGGGCCGGCGCCTCGACCATAATCACCGAGCTCCAACACCAACTTCCCGACGAGCAACCCCCGGACGCCATCATCCTCAGCGTCGGAGGCGGCGGTCTCTTTTCCGGCATCATGCTCGGCCTCGATCAGGCCCCAGACCACGCATGGTCTCACATCCCAGTCCTCGCCGTCGAAACGCGTGGTGCGGACTCTCTGGCCCAATCGCTCCAGGCCGGCGAAGCAATCACCCTCCCCAGCATCACGAGTCTAGCCAAATCTCTCGGCGCGATCCGGGTCGCCGACCAGGCCTTCCGCTACGCGCAGCGCCCGAACGTGAGGAGCGTCGTCCTCGATGACGCGGACGCGGTCATGGGCGTCTGCCGACTAGCGGACGATGAGAGATTGCTGGTGGAGCCGGCCTGTGGCGTCTGTGTGGCGCTCTGCTATGGCGATAAGCTGAGGGAGCTGGTCCGGGGGCTGAACAGGCAGAGTCGCGTTGTCGTGGTGGTCTGTGGCGGTTGCGATGTCGATGTGGGCATGGTGGCGAAGTGGAGGGAGGAGTTTGCGGCCCGCTTGGCTGGCAGTCAGTGTGAGGAGGCAAGGGAAGATCGAGTTGGTAAAGATGCGCTGCTGCCGAGCGACCTGACTTTACCTGCTCAGAATTCGACCCCGCCGCCGCCAATGCTGAGTACTACTAAATAGTAGAGTAGAGTTGTAATTATACATACATAGTGAAAATCACTCCTCTGATTATTTTTATTTGGTTTTAGTTTCACTCTCATGACTATCGAATTATTAGAGCTCTTCTGATCCAAGCAGCTGAGCTCTCTCTCTCTCTCTAGTTACTAGTAGTAGTACTGAGCAGCCACCTCGCCCGAGTCACAGCAGCATCTGCAATTTGACTTCCTCCTCCTCCTCCTCCTCCTCCTCCTCCTCTTCAAGGGACACCTCTCAACCAACTCAATTAAACCAACTAATCAATTGATTGATTGATCAAAGGAAGAAAATGACAAACTTAGAACGCTCCTACTACTCCGATGCCGCTCAACGCTCAATGCTAGACGCCATACATGCATTCTAATACTTCTCCATCTCCATCTACCTCCCTCCTCACAGCAACCCAGCAACCCAGCAACTAAGCGGCACAGTCTAACTCCGCGAACAGATAACGAGACAGGACAGGAGAAGAATCTATACACAAAGCGAGCAAAGGTAGCCCGGGGGGAGGGCCCTAACAAAACAGCAAGACACTTTCTCTCTTCCCCAAACATCGCAGCTACGAATCGCAATAGCCGTCCGGGTTCTTGGTGCTGGAGCCGGCGACCCACTGGGTGATGGTGAGGGTGGTGGTGTAGACGCAGCCGACGATGCCGAAGACGAAGAGCGCGTAATCGGCTAGCTTTTGCGGGCGAGTGCGTGCGACCGCTTTGGCGTGGAGGAGGGGCTGGAATAGCGAATTAGAGATTAGCGCGGTTGCTCTCACTGTAGTGGTTATCTTGTTTGGGAGGGGGGGGGGGATTGGAAGGAAAAGGGGGAGGGGTGGCCGGGCTTACAGGATAGACGTAGACGAGCGGCACGCACGCAAAGCTGCCCACCAACGCGACGAATTTATCCAGATCGCCCGCCCCGACCCAGGCGACCATGGCGCAGAACATGACGAGCACGAAGCGGAAGACGTTCTTCTTCCACTTGATCCAGCGGTTGTACTTGCCGCTGCGGGTGAAGAGCTCGTTCTCCATGATGCGGATGGCGGGGAAGAGCTGCAAGGGCGTGCTGAGGAGGATGGCCAGGCTGTAGAGGAACTGCACGGCGTTGACGAACCTGTCGTCCTGGGGCAGGTTGAGGATGACGACCGTCTTGGTGGCGGAGCCGTACGCGGCGTAGGAGAGCGCGCCCATGGAGGTGAAGAGGATGGTGATGATGACCATGACGAGGGCGAGGACGAAGGGGAACCTCCGCGGCTGCTTCATCGATTCCTGGATGGGGATGATGAGACCCACGCCTTCGAAGGTGAAGATGGCGGTGCCGATGAAGAGCGTCCAGGTCGCCGGGTTGAAGGAGGTGATGTCGGAGATGCCGCCTTGCTCCACGATCGTGGCCACGTCGTAGTAGTACAGGTAGATCAGGCCGAGCATGATGAAGACGTCTGCGATGAGGGCGGTGAACCCGAGCTTGCTGATGTCGCGGATCAGGCTCAGCGGAAGGAATATGATCAGCTGCATGAGCACCATCCACTTTATGTTGATGTACGTTTTGCACTTGGATACGGCAAGAATGAAGGCTTGTAGATTCTCAGATGTGAAGACAATGTACGCTGAGACAAAGCCGATCTGGCTAAGGACGATCGAAGACAAGATCAGTGTCCGCATCCACTTCCCATACAGAATTCCACCAATGTCACCAAAGGATCCATCGATCTTCAACCGCGTATTGACGAGCAGAATAAAGCAGTGATAGCTCAAGAGTGCCACCCCCAGCAGAACCAGTGTAGAGAAAAGCATGCCACCATTAAGGAAAGCCCGCGGAAGAAACAGTACCCCGGTGCCAACGAAGGATTTGAGAAGAAGTAGAACAGCGCCCAGGCTTGTGTTGTTTCCAGTACCGCGTTCTCTGTGCTTTCGTTTCCGGCCAGCTGGGGTTCGGGGAGTGAGTAAGGCGCTGCCTTCACCAGGCTCGCGATCGCTCTCTTCGTCCTCGTAGCCTTGATTGTCCCAGGCATCAGAGGAGAAATACTCGTCTGGTTCTAGCACTTCGTCGTCTTCTTCCAGCTCTTCTCCCGCAAAGTGTCCATATATTGTCAAGAATTCCAGGAAATTGTTCGTCAGCAGTTTTGGCTGTGGGCGATTTGTTCTTGCTGGAGCTGGAGCTGAAACGTGGGCCCCTACACCCGTTCCTCCGTAGGAAATTCTGTTCGAAGGCTCAGGGCTATCAGCTGCCATTCGGATAAAATTTCTTCGGAACCCGCCAGGAACTTTGATGTTCGAGATATCTAGTACTTCGCTATCCGGCTCTGGCCTCGTGACGTGAAAACTTTTACTTCTCTTGTGTTGTCTGCCAGAAGTCGCATCGTGCTCTTCTGTCCATCTGTAAATTGGTCTGGTGATATCTCCACCTTGCAATTTTAAGCTTGAGAATTCGTCGTCATCCATGCCCTGTCCTGCCTCATTGGCTATATTTAACGGCCTTCCGAGCCTTCTGCTGCCATTTTCTGGGTTAACCAGATGTCTTCGAACGATCTCTGCATCCTCATAAGGTGCGGGACTATCAGCACCACCTCGCAGATCAACTGATTCATAATTGCTTCGATTCTCTGCGTGTTCGGTTTCCTTGCCAGCAGCGGTGGGTGAAGATATCCTCCGCGGCGGTGTACCACGATGAGGACTATTGCGGTCTCTATTCTGTGCTAGAGCGGCGGCAATCGCTGACTGCCCGGGACCCGGAAGTGAATATTGTGCTTCGACGTTGGGCAGCTCATTTTGCTTGTCTTCTGCAATTTGACTTGGTGTTGATATGTGCCTGACGGGTGGAGTACCTATATGAGACGAAGGGTAAACTGGGGAAGCCAATCTTGCTGTCGAAGCATATCTTGATGCATGAGACGAGGGCACAGGGGATCCGGCCGAATCTGGAGGACTTTTGACTCTGCGGATATCACGTGGATCAGAGGAGACCGGACGGCCTCTTGAGTCGGACATGGCCTGGGAAAGACGAGGGGACGTTTGACACTATCGTAAATCCATGATGGACAGAATGGTTGCAGAGTATAAGAGAACGAATGTATGATCGTGATCATTTAAACGGGCGTGTGATCAATTGCTCTTCACGGGGATTATCTCGGAGGGCTCCAATAATTCTTCCGATCGGATCGGATGTCGGGCCGCGTTTGCACCCGGGCCAAAATCTATTTTAAACCATACACATAGAGCGACGACACTTGTTATCCGTACAGTCAAAGCACCAACATCTATCTTTCTAGATTGAACTCCCCACCGAGTGGTATACTTCTCTTTCCATACATTGGGTTGATGGAATAGGCTGCACATCTTGCATTCTCTCAACCCCCATTTTGGATACCGACGAACCAGTGATTAATCCTGCTAACACTTCCGGTTATACAATACATATAGGGATTTGAGGGCTATCTCAACGGCCAGGACGGCTAGATTGCACTCAATGCCTCATCCATCAGGGAACCTGTAGGCTATCTCTGTTGTAAATCACATTTAAGGCACAGAGATGCCAGTGCATGACCTGAGAAGATAGCGGCGCCAAAACACCCATACTTACCACTTACCTTAAGAGGAAGCGGACCAACCTCGCAACGGCGTTGCAGAAGCGGAGCCCTGACAATCTCAGTACGTAGATGACGTGATCCGAAAATGAGAGTCGTGGAGAATGTGGCTAAAGTAAGGCTGGGATAGTCGCGAAAAGTTCTGGACGAATATGGCACTGACCGATAGGAAAAGCGACCCGATGGAGAATATCGACAGATTGATCCGAGAGATCAAGGATGCAAAGACTAGTAACAGGGCTTGGAGTAGCGACACGTAGGGGTAACATGAAACATTTGCCAGTTTGCAACAGAAATGCGTAGCAGCTGTTGAGAAATGTTGACCCGGACATCTGTTAGCGATTGTTCGTGCACCTCTTCCTGGAAGACATAGCTACCCCTTCCTGTAGATCTTCCTTTGAAGTCTTCCGCTTTCGCCACCGCGGCAATAGCATTGTACCAAGATACGTTAGTGCTCAGTCGCTCTGATGTCCATCGCAGGTGCGTGTATGATTCTTTGGAGACATGCTTAACCATCGGCAATAGTGCGTGGTCGACTTCTCTCCTTACACGTTTAATGACCCCCATCTTCTGCTTTTCTTTCTCCTTGATCCATTTTCAATGCCTTGAAAAAATTTGTATTAAGGTTTGGCGCACCTGCTGAGAGCCTCATGCGGTAATATTCAGAGACAATGCCTCATTGCAACACATGGCTTCACCCAGATGCCTCAAGGGTACCAGCATCGAGCTAAGCCATAGCATGTTGTGCTATCTCATGCAGCATTATCCTCATGCGGAGCCTTGCTGATGCTGATCTTCTTGTACTGCTCGGATTGCTGAATATAGTTGTGCTCTCAAGTATTGCATCTTCTATTTGAAAGAAGTGCTTTTCTGTCAAGTAAAAAGAAATAGTGTAATACTTTCCTCTTTAGACTTCATGTCGGACTGTATGTAACAGCATTATGCGCACGCACGGTTTGCCCTTTCAAGATCATCTCGGGTTGCAACTCTACACGTAGCAGACCTTGCTCAAGGGATAGGCCATCGGGATCCAGCTAAGCCAGGAACTTGTAGTGAGAAGCATATCGTCGCTGTTCGTGTTTGCCAGGGGCTGAAAGGATCAGATATAATCGACGCCCAAGGTTGCGGGCTCTGATTCACGGTACTAGTTTTTGAGCTAGTACGTAGTAGTATTAGTCAGGAGAGATTAGTACTAGGGTGTGAGACCGGCATTACCTCGGGCTGACCTTTGCAGATCTTGGCATATCTTGGCCTTTTTTTCCAAGCTCTCACTATTGGTAACACAATACGTAGATGACATGAGTGAGGGGTTCATCCAAGGAGAAGATGTCCTTTCCCTTCCCTTTGCCTTTCCATTCTCCTTTCCAGTAGGTCCTGGACTTCATGTATAGTCCTGTGTGTGTCACATACATCTCTCTGTGCATGCACGCCTCTACCGTGCTCCGTACGCAGAATTCAACGAACGAAATGCGGATAGCAAAAGGTCCTTTGCGGTATCTGGAAAAGGGACGCTGCTAGCCCTAGACGTGAAGACGGAGCATAATGGAATCTGCCAGAGTGGAGTCCAATAAATTACCTCGTGGAAGACCGACGTTCTTGGCGAGAGCAGCGACAGATACCACTGATCAATTGCTACGGCGCTCCTCATTACCTGCGCCGCCCCCGGAAGCTCGCAAGAGCAAGCTTGCACATTCGGAAGAGTCAGACATTCCGTACGAGCCACGCACCGATAATGACGAGCCTCCTCCTCGGGCCTATGCCCTGTCTCAGCGGTTGTTTGGAAGACTTTTCCAAGGGCGATATGATGGAGGTGACGACATACAAGCAGCGAGCCGGTCCAGAAGTAGAGGTAGAAGGAAGAGCGGCAATACTGGTCTTGCGGACCATTCCCTGACTGCGCAAATGCATCAGAATACAAATGAGCAGAGAAAGCAGAGATCCGACACGCCGAAGCTGGGCTCTTTTCCGCGGCCGGTTGGAGGCTTCGAAAAACTGGGTACCTATTCAGGCGTCTTTGTGCCGACAAGCTTGAACGTCCTCAGCATTCTGATGTTCATACGCTTCGGTTTCATCTTGGGACAGGCTGGTGTTGTAGGCATCATGGGCATGATGGTTGTGGCCTACCTCATCAATCTCGTGACTACCATGTCCATCTCGGCAGTGGCTTCCAATGGCACTGTTAGAGGTGGGGGCGCATACTATCTAATATCTAGATCTTTAGGGCCCGAGTTTGGCGGCTCAATCGGCATTGTATTTTACTTGGGATTTGTGTTAAACACTGGCATGAACGCGGTAGGCTTGATCGACTGCCTTATCTACAATTTCGGGACCGATTCTGGTAATTGGTCTCAATTCTTGCCGGAAGGCTTCTGGTGGCAGTACTTGTGGGCCACCATTACTCTGCTGCTCTGCACCGGGATATGCCTTGC
>QQTW01001997.1_pt1 | contig 14635 bp, 13 predicted proteins | sample 1904831 | NCBI WGS metagenome assembly QQTW01 (sample SAMN09435610, study PRJNA476489) | Subsurface metagenome, whole genome shotgun sequencing project. | reverse complement strand
AGCGGTCCTGCACAATCCAGTCCTCTAGCCCCGCTAGTTCTTCAGCGCGGTCATAGAAAAGGTCGACATCAATCGCCTGCACCTCATCCTACCCCTTATTAGATCACAAACAAATAAAAAACGACTTCTAAGGCTGTTTCGAGAAATGACTATTGAAGAAGCGCTAGCAATTGTAGAGAAGGCTCTAGACCAAGGACACCTGAACCAGGTCCAAGAGATAGTGTTTCGTCAATCTTGGGAAGGACAGTCTTATCAGGAGATTGCAATAAGCTCCGGTTATGATGATGGTTATATTAAGGACACTGGTTCCCATGTGTGGCAATTACTCAGTCGGGCATTGGGGGAGAAAGTAACTAAAAATAATCTCCGGTTAGTCCTGAAGCGGCATGAATGCCGCCTCGGCGTAGGAGGATCGCCACAGACTCAAGGAGTTGTTCCTAAGCCAATGGCTCCTGAAGGGGCGATTGCCAAAAAGTGCCAAGATTGGGGCGAGGCGATTGATGTCGACCTTTTCTATGACCGCGCTGAAGAACTAGCGGGGCTAGAGGACTGGATTGTGCAGGACCGCTGCCGACTGGTGGTGCTATTTGGCATGGGGGGAATTGGCAAAACTGCTCTGTCTGTAAAGCTAGCAGAACAGATTCAGGGTGAGTTTAATTACCTGATCTGGCGATCGCTACGCAATGCCCCACCAGTCCAAGACCTGCTGGCAGATCTGCTCCAATTCCTCTCCTTGGGGCAGCAAACGGATTTACCGGAAACTGTAGACGGTAGAATTTTGCGACTGATTGAGTACTTACGCTCCTCACGCTGTCTGCTGGTACTCGATAACGCAGAAACGATTCTACGTAGTGGCGATCGCACGGGTGGCTACCAAGAAGGATACGAAGGTTATGGTCAACTGCTCAGATGTGTGGCAGAAATACGCCATCAAAGCTGCCTAGTGCTGACCAGTCGGGAGAAACCCAGAGGCTTGGCAGCAAAGGAGGGCGAAACACTAGCTGTTCGCTCATTACAACTGACTGGTCTCGGGACAGCAGCAGGACGGGAAATTTTTAAACAAAGAGGTTCCTTCTGGGCGTCACAATCCGAGTGGAGAGTCTTGATTGAACACTATGCTGGGAATCCCTTGGTTTTAAAGATGGTGGCTCCAATAATTCAAGAATTCTTTAATGGTAGTGTTTCTAAATTTTTGGAATTCTTGAAACAAAACACGTTTATTTTTGATGATATTCGCAACCTATTAGACGGGCAGTTCAATCGCTTGTCAGATTTAGAGAAAGAAGTGATGTACTGGCTGGCAATCAATCGGGAGCCAGTATCATTCCCAGAATTGCAAGCGGATTTAGTCTGCAATGTATCACCTAACGAAATTTTAAAAGCACTGGCGTCTCTGCAAAGGCGATCGCTAATCCAAAAAAGCTCAGCTAAGTTTACACAACAGCCGTTCCTGATGGATTATATCACGCAACAGCTGATTTCGCGTGTTTGTACAGAGATTACTAATCGGAAAATTGCCCTAGTCAAAAGCCATGACCTCATCAAAGCTACTGAAAAGACTACATTAGGGATACTCAAATTTGGCTCATCCTCCAACCAGTTGTAGATAGGCTGTTTACTATTTTTATAAATACAAATAATATTGTAACTCGGCTAACTCAAATTTTATCAATACTGCAAGAGCATTCTCCGCTACAACCAGTATATACAGGTGGTAATGTTCTCAATCTGCAGCGCCTAGACCCTACGAGGGCATGAACATCACGGGCGTTACCGGCTTAACTTCGGCTCAAAAAGCGACGCTGAAAGCGTTAGGGGCAGTGGAATTTGAATGAGGTGAGTAGCTGCTTTAGGGCTAGCCAAATAAAAAGTGTGTTGGTCGTGCTGTATCTCTTCCACAATCTACGCGGCTCTTGAATTAGCCGATAAAGCCACTCTAGTCCTGATTCCCGAATCCATTGCGGTGCCCTTTTATGAACTCCTGCAAGAACAGGAAAAACTCCCCCCAATCCAATCATCACCGCCTGGATTTTGCCCTTGTGTTGATGCATCCAGTACTCTTGTTTAGGACATCCCAGTGACACTAACACTAGGGATGCTCCACTTTCATTAATCTTTTTAATTATCGCGTCATCCTCTGCCGAAGTTAGAGGGCGAAACGGCAGCGGCTCCATACCTGCAATTTTCAGATTAGGAAATTTCTGCGACAACTTCTTTCTTATTTTCTCTAAGATGCTCGCCTCAGAACCCAAGAAAAACACACTAATATTTCGCTGTGGAGCTAGCTGACACAAAGACAAAAGAATATCCATACCTGCAACGCGGTTTTGAGTACAGGCTCCCATTAGCCTGAGCATCCAAACCAATGGCATTCCATCAGGAGTAACAATATCCGCACTTTTTAAAACGTCACAGAACTGTGGATTCCTATAAGCTTCTGTGAGCATATGAACGTTAGCCACACAAACGACCTTGCTTTCATGACTACTAGCCCACGACAACATCATTTCTATTTGTGCATCGAAGGGTAAAGCAGTTACGGGAGAGCCAATCACCTCTCTGATGACATGCTTGGGAATTTCTTTTGTTGTAACTTTTGAAGCTAGAACGTCTAAAAACTTCGTCAGAGACTGATTAAGACAATCTGACGTCTCTTTCGTAGGTAACTGACATATGTCGGCTGTTTTTAACATGTCAAGCATCCTTTTAGGTAAATCCTTGGTTTTGGATAAGCCGGTAGGCGGAAATGAACCGAATATTAAGTTCTAACCAAAGAGAGAGAGGAGTTGAGGGTTGAGTGGTTTAAATTTGAATTAACACAACTGCTTAGTACCAGGGCTACACATATAAAGCGCTTTACAGTGATTGAATAGCTATTTGGAGCTATGCACTAGAAAAATGAGATCCTGTAAATGCACAAATCTACCTGAATGCTCCTAGTGGTAATTCACCCTCTACCCCATTCGGAGATTGCACCTATTTCACTCATAACTCTAGAATTTTAGCTCCTAATATCAACTCTCAAAGTCGGTAAAGGTCAGTTGTTTCAGTCGGTAAAGGTCAGGAAAAATTTCTAATAACGTAATATAAAAGCCCTAAAAGTAGTAACTACTTACAGCAAGAAGCAGGGCTTGTGGTAAACTGAGTAACTCACAAGCCCAAAAGCTCAAGCAGACTGCGCTCCGCCAAGGTCAGTAATTCGGTTAACCGCCCCGTTTCCCAAAAGAGGTAAATCGTGGATGCGAACTAGGTGCTACAGGCCAAGGTGTAAATTTCCATCAGCCTCCGGTAGTTTTCCTTTGCGGTGTACTTAGCCTCAAACTCGGCTCGAGCCGACTGGCGCATCCGGGCAAGCTCCTCTGGGTGCGCCAAAGCCCACTCCACCTTAGCCGCCAGATCTTCCGAATCAGCGGGACGGAAGTTGAGACCAGTACGGCCATGCTCGACTAGTTCAGCGATCGCCCCGATATTGGCAGCGATCACTGGAGTACCCTTAGCAAAAGCCTCTACTGCCACTCGACCAAATGTTTCATACCACTCGGATGGTAAGATCACAAACATAGCTTCCCCCATCAACGCATATACTTCCTCCACTGACCTGCGTCCTAGCCACTCTACATGGTCAAGCCGCTTAGCAGTCTCGGCTACCTGACTCGATAGGGGTCCATCCCCCACAATCTTCAGGGGTACCTTTCCTCCCAATTGCTCCCAGGCTGCAAGCAGTGTATCCAATCCCTTTTCTACTGTAAGCCGTCCCACAAATAGGGCATATCCTCCTCGCCCTTCCCCAGTCCCAGGGTCGGGATGAACGAAGTTGGGCTTCACAAAAATTTTCTGCTCTGGGAGACCGCCCTCGATAAATTTCTGCCGGGCAAACTCAGTCAGGGCAATGTACACATCCACCATATTGCTCCAGGTGCGCATTGTGCGATGCACGGTGAGCATCGCCGCTACCGCTGTGCTCGCCGTCCGGCTTTCCCGGTAGCAACCATGCAACACTCCAGGCCAGGGGACGGGCTTCCCCAAGCAGTCCTCGCAGAGGCGTCCGTCGCGAAAAAAGATGCCATTGGGGCAAAGGAGGCGATAGTTACGCAGAGTCTGAACGACAGGAACACCTTGATCCTTAGCTGCATAGTAAACTGAGGGAGAAATCAAGGGGAAAAAGTTCTGGACATGAACTACATCATGAGACTGCCCCGCTAGTCGATGTCTTACTTTTTCATAAGCCTCTCCAGACCAAATCGTCCTGAGAGCCATGTGCATTGGGTTGATAGTTGCCACCCGCTCGTTGGTTTCCTCATACACTTCAACCGAGTGTTTCATTTCTCGTAAGAGGCGTTCCTCAGCTTCACGGGACTCGTCCTCTCCTCCACGAGTCTGATAGCGGCTATGTGCACTTAAAATGCGCATTTTAATTATTATCCAATGAAAGTGCAAAGTGCCAAATTAACTAGGCAACAAAATGAAATTGCCCCAAAATGCGTTTTAAATTAGAGTTTTTGATATCCTCTTACCGCCAAGCGCGTGGCGTGCTTAGCGAGAGATTCTCAAAAACACTTTTGAGCCGCAACGTAAGGAAGAGTCCAACGGCATGTGAATAAAGTTACCTGAATACTCATAGTGATTATTCACAGTGGACTAAGATTGCCACTTTTTGCGTGTATAAAAAGTTTAGCTTTCTGTATCAAGTTTTAAAATCGGTAAAGGTCAGAGTAAAATTTAAAAAAGTCATATAAAAATCATAAAAAGCTCATGACCATTTACAACGTTAATACGCCCAGCTTGTGGTATATTATGCTCGCTTTCGTTTGGTAGATTCTCGCGCCCAGCGGCTAGCCTGCCAAATGCGAATAAACAAATCTCCAGCAATCAGAGCTCCTATGTTCCATTTGACAGAACTTTTTATCAGCTGACGACCCTTAGTTTTCTGCGTAGCTTTAGCTTGAGTCTTCAAGGTTCTCTCCGACTTGTCAACTTCTGTCAAGAGACGGCTTTTTAATTCCTGAGGATTTTTGATGTCTGGTGAGCCACCTTGGGCATTGATGCGGGCAAGAAGGCTTTCTAGATCATTAGTTGTAGCTTTATCCAATTGCTCCTGGATCTGTCGAATCTCAGACATCTGCTCGGTAGTCTGAGTATTAATTCGATTATTGTTTAGATTATTGATACGAAAGGTATTGCTCACACATATAGGAATTAGCAACAGAAAGAGCACCCCAACTAGTAGAGAAGCCCAAGATAGGAGCTTTAAGACAGTTGGTTCCCATCTTGCTCGCCCATTTGCTTCTTTGTAAAATACCAGCACTAATGCCAATAAAGGGAGAGGCACGCGCTCAACCACTGCTCCTATCGTCTGGAATTCCCAAACGGGATCCATAATGTGCGGTGGAAAAATAATATCAATGAGGTCACACAGTACAAACAACAAGAGACCATAGCCCGTTAAGTGGAACAGAAGACTAGTTTGCCATTCATTGCTTTCTGATCGAGTCATGGAAATAAAATCCTTTTGTAAATAAGTTGTTTCTGCTGTAACTCAAGGTTTTGGAAAGCGCGGACGCCACCACTGATACCAAGAAAACCATGTGCTTTCTAAAAGCTGGTAAGCAGGCTCTGGGGAAGAATGCCTTAAAGGTGTAGATAAGTGAGCCCAGAGACAGCGCTCGTCTTTAAAATTTTCCTGACCTAGCAACCACGGAAGTAAACGGTTAAGCTGCAAGTCGTAGGTATTGCGATTTTGCTTAAACTGTCTGTCAGTGACCGTACTATTGCCATATGGATTGATACAAGTACTCAAGTATGCTTTCCCCTGATATGTGAACAGACCATAGAAGCCTATTTCTTCTTTCTGACGTAACACAGGCGATGACGGGATAGAGGCGTAGGTTTTTATGAACTCTTTGACATCCCCGTCGGTATCAACCACATAACGCATCTCAATATTCAGTGGGAGGTCGTTCTGGATGTATTGATATTGTCTTCCAGAAACATACTTGGCAGGCTTGGTAGTTTGAGCAACTAAGGGATGGCTTGGTAAAGGCTGCCATCCAGGTAATGGCACTGCTGAGGGGAATACAAAGGGGGTCACTGTGCGCTTGGTTACGGCTGGATATAAAATTAACTTTCCCAGCACCAAGAGGACGCCAGTTAAGGTTACAGCTAGAACCGGCATCCGGAGGTTTTTCCAACAACTCATGACTCTTAGGACTCCACAGAGTCGTGGTTTTCAGGGTTATCTCGTCGGATCAGGAAAAGGCAGAATAGCCCCAAAATCAGCACAGAAATCATTGAAAATAGCACAGAGCCATCCCCTTTATGCCAGTAATCAAGCGCTTGTGGCTTAGAGGATGCTGCCAGGACAGCCATGAGTGCGACTCGAGCGCCATTGACCACAAATGCTACAAAGACCGCTACAACAGGCACTAGGATTTTTTCGAGCCAGTTAGTGGGAACCATCAATAAAAAAAGAACTGCTAGTCCCAACAGATGGAGCATAGATTCTATTCCAGAACAGCCTGGATATACTTCTATATTTCCGGTTGGGAGAAAAATATAGACTCCTTGGCGGGAGACTTCCAATCCCAGGTACCAGAGTACGGCATTTGCAAATTGAGCCGTGAACGTAGACATATCAATCAGCAGTGATAGTGCTCCTGGGGATGGAGCTAGAAAACAAAGTATGAGTAATTCCCGCCAATATTGCTTTAATCCTTTGAAATCGGAAGCAAGCAGGGCAACACCTAGGGCTGAAATGAGAGGTGAGACGCGAAGAAAAGGCTCATAGCCAGACACAGATATACTTTTGAGGAGTACGAAAACGATGAGCGATATGCCCCAAAAGCTAGAGAAAAAGCCACTGTTTAAACTGAGGGCATCGCGTTTTGGCCATAGTAGGGAACATACAGCAACCCAAAACAGGGCACTAGTACCCAGTAAGCTAGCATCGTTAGCTCTCGACGTCAGAGTCAGGTGAATGGCAATTAAGCCTGTTGCTATCGCCAGCAAGCAGAATTTAAAGTTTTTTAAAGATTTGACTGAGGCTAGACTGGTAGCTTTCATAGCGCTATATAAATAAGAAAAAGCTCTGAAACCTCTATTACTAGGTTCCAGAAAGCCTCTCTTTTACTTATATGGTAGGTAAGGCCAAGCAGATTAATGCTGAAAAGGCCACATGAGGCAAAGTTGACCACCAACCTCTGCATTCAGCTTCCTTATGATTTGACTAAAGCTTTTTTACGCCTTTTTGAGGCTTCTTTTTTGAACAAGGCTCCAAAGCCTAAAGCTAGACCTGAGCCAACCACGGTTATGGGTTCAGGGACGCCAGCCGCCGTGAAGCTACCTGTTTGAGTTTGAAACTTGGCGGGAAAGGCAGTCAGCTTCACTGAAGGAGCTGTGCCGAAGTTACCTGCAAGCACGAGCTTGAAGATATCAGTCTGACCTTGATTTAGGCCGTTCTTAATATTGCCACCGTTGCAGCCATCAGAGGAAACGCAAACAGCTAAGTCTTTGAAGCCATGAAATTTAGTTGTGGGAGTAAAGTTATCAAAAACTTTTCCCTTCGTAAAACTCTTTATTTTCGCATTTGTAGTCCCATTTGGATCCACACCAAACGCTAAACCGGTTAGAGATGCTTGGAAGTCCTCAGTTGTATTCTTCATCTCAAAGGTCAACGATAGAGAATTGCTAGTAAAGGCATCAACTGTAATGGTTGCCTCAGCACTGACGTCTTTTGCGAGAGTTTCTTTACCATCTTTAGTGCCCTCTCTAACCAACCACTTTATTGGGTCTAGGGTTCTTCCTACGTCATTTGCAGCGTTAAGGCCAATATCGTATGTAGTAAAGCCGTTATTTTCCCCCAAGCTAATGCTATAGGCATTAGCTGGAGAAAATGCGGAGGACGCAAGGGCGAGTGTAGCAGCAGCTACAACAGCAGGCAGAAATGAAGTTGCAGAAGAACTTCTCATGGGTATTATTCCTTGTTGCAGTAACTAATGGGGCTTAGATCGTGCTTATAGTCTAGAGCTGTAAATACTTAGGTGAGTACTATTATACAATATTTCCAAAAACGGATGTTATATATTTTTAGAAGTTTACATGAAGGTATCAAAAATTGGATGAACTTTATGTAAAGTTAAAGTTTATATGTTGACAAAACAACGCAGATATAAATATGGAATTTAGGTGCTTGTCTACTCGCTTCACCTTCTTCTGTCACTCTTGCTAGAGTAAAACTGGAATCAGCCTTGCACTCCCAGAGGTTGTTTATGGGTGGAGGCGATCGCTTTGTCGTTAAGCCGGAATGAGCGCGGAATCACAAAAACTCGTAAGACTGCAAAAGGCTTTGTCTGAAAAACTTGGCATATCAAACACTGACACCGAGTTCATTATCAAAAATTACACAATCGATTTTCTTGCCATCGAAGACCGATTAAGCTGGCTACAAAGAGCATATAACCCGGTTCTTCCATCTGAGAAAAAACTAAACCGAAGACGAATACGGTAAGCAGTAAGAACCTGGAAAGGTCATCCACGCAAAGCTGGCTCCATACTAAAAACCCGAGATAAAGGTATGCTCCTAGCCCTACAATTCCTAAATCGCCCCATATGCCTGCCCAGCCGAACAACGGTGAGAACATACTAGATTGGTTGCCAAGCCAACTCTCCCCTACCACAGTCCAAACAGCTGTACTGGCAGGATGGGTAGTAGCACCTAATGGTTCCAAGAGATTCCAATAGACTTTTAACATCCACCCTCCTAACCGTCCAATGGTATGACCAGGTCCAAGGCCAAGCAACCAATTGAGGGGTGACTCATAGTATGAATGGATGATACGAAATCCTGCAGACTTAAGCATGGTGGCTTCACCATCAGTGCCGTAGATTTCTGGTCTAAACCAAGTATTAAACCCGTCGAAAGCTGGTACATTTTGGGTGCACCAAATCAATATGGAAAAAACCACAATTGCAGCTAACCAATACTTCAGGGCCTCTCCAACATCCTTCAACTTAGTCAGCAACAGAAGCAGCCAGGCTACCAGAAATGTAAGGAGCACCTGCTTCGCGTCAGCAACCAGCATGTGCCAAAAAGTAGCAAGGGCAACAGATACGCGAATCCAGATTGGAACTGTTTTAGCACTCACGAGATAATACAGACCAAAGGTCATTGAAACAGAAGCACCCACAACGTGGCCACCTCCCTGCCCAATAAAAACCCCCTTGACGTCGTCTACATTTGGGCGACTCAAACCCAGAAATATCAACAAGAACTGAGAAAAGGCAAGTAAGAAGTTAATAGATTCAAAACGCAAAAACCACACCTGAAGTCGAGCAGTACTTGCTAACGACATAGGTATGCAAACGATTGCCAGCAGTAGTATGAAAGGCTCAGCGAGAAGCAAAAAATCCAGGACTACATTGATCGCCCCAGCGTTATTTACAAGGGCACTGGCGGTAATAACTCCCAGCAGGATCAGGAGGCCAGACAGAAGTGCCTTTGCAATTGAAATCTGTTTCAGGTTTTTGGTTCGGGTTGTGAATAGTACAAACCCACAGGCAAGGGTAATCGTCGTAAAGTGCAGGAAATTAATAGGTGGTGGGGCTCCTACTGCTTCAAGAACGCGTGGAAAAAAAGCAGTGGCAAATGCTAACAAGACTAGAGTGGAACTCTTAATGTATCCCTTTCGCCTTTTTTGAGTTGTCACAGCTACGTTCATCTATTTACAAAAAATCTTATTGCCTGGCACCAAAAATGAATGTTAATGATACCCAACATATAAAGGAATTACACTGCCCACCACAACTTTTGGCGTATTACCCCTATTCAGCTTTCTCGTCACGCTATCCCGCGTCTCGCTGACTGGTGATAATTCACATGGACTGAGATTGCCGGTTTTTGCCTCCTTTATAAAAACTTTAGCTCCCTGGCTCAACTTTGAAAATCGGTAAAGGTCAGATAAAAATTTAAAAAAGTGATCTAAAAGTCATAAAAATGCCAAATAGCCTTCAGAGTTCACCCCGCAAAACAGCCTGATAAATACCCTCTAAAACTCGAGTCTGCTTGCGCCGGTCGAAGCCAGCCCGGACTCGCTCCTGCCCCTTTACGCTAAAGCGTTGCCAAAGGCTGGGATCCTTCAATAGACGCAGGCTATGTTCAGCCAGTCCGTTCCAGTCTCGCTCTGCTGCCAGGAAACCTGTTTCTCCATGAATTACACCTTCAGGAATACCAGCATGAACAGTGCTGATCACTGGTAACCCCATTGCCCCAGCCTCAACTACAACATTGGGCAGTCCTTCAGAATCACCTTGGGAAGCCGTGACACTTGGTGCCGCCAGCAGACGAGATCTATTCATCCAACTCCGCACGACGTCCGGCGGTTGTAGTCCCAGAAACCTGTAGCGGTGTAATAGCTTTGCTGCCAACGCTTCCAGGTTGGGCCTAAGTGGCCCATCGCCGATGATCGCAAGCTCTACATCGGGCATCACTGCCTGAACCTTAGCCATGGCTTGAATGAGATATTCGCACCCTTTCTTCTCAGTTAGCCGACCGACGAAAAGTACCACTGGCTCACGCGGCACGGCTGGATCTGGCTGGAAGTTTTCCGTATTTATGCCGGAGTAGTGCGCCACAATCTTATCCGGTGGAAATCCCTGCTCCAAGAGCTTTTCCTTAATAAACTTGGATACGGTAATAAATAGTCGAACCTCACGCTTGAGTGCTTCTCGGCGGCGAAAGTAAATCCAATGGTTGACCGAGGAGCGTCGAGCGTACTCGTCTTTCACTGTGGCGTCAGCGCCCCGGAAGTGAACTACCAGGGGCACCTTCAAGTCTCGTGCTAGAGGAAGGGCTAGAGCCCCACTGAGTCCAAATTGCGCATGTATCAGAGCAGGGTTCAACTGCCTTACCTGCTGATACAGCCTTGGAGCAAGTCCTGAGAACTTGAATAAACCTTCCTCAGCAGCACCTAAGAATCCACCCCGGTTGACGACCAGGGTGCGCTCTGAGGGCAAAGATAACCCCTTTACTAAGCGTGAGCCGACGTAGTATGGGGTAAACTGCTGCAACTCCTCGCCTTGAGCCCGTATAAATGTCTGTGAGGGAGGAAGCAGGAGGCTACTGAATATAACGACAACGGGGTTAGGCATACTCTTATAATTGTGTACCAGCATCAAACTAGGGCGCATCCTTCGCGTAGCCGACATACAGCGGCATCCGCCGATTGGACGTGGGCATATCTTGGACGCGGAATTCTTTGGTCACGCCGTTGCGCCTCTCCAGCACCTGGGTCTGGTACGCCTTGCCTTTGTTGCGGTAGACGAGGCTGATGGTGGCGTCTTCGCAGATGAACGCTGGCGCAGGGCCGATGCGTTCCCGGTTCTTGTAAAGCAGCCCACCGAGCACTTCGGTGCGTCCGCCGTTATACGTACCGATAATCGTGCGGTCTTTCTCAGTCTTGAGGCCCAGAATCCACAAGTCACCACCTTTGTTGACAATGTGTGGGTTGTGGTCGTAGCTCTCGGTATTGATTTGCCGCATCCAAACTTTCTGGCGGTCAAAGATCAGCGGGACGGAGGCAGTATCCTCGATGAACACCTTACCCCCTGGCACCGTGTTGATATAGCTGCCGCCGCCGAGCACCAGCGTCCGCTTCGACGCGTGCTCGATCCAGTAGCTGTTCTTGTTGCCGTAGGTGCTGCTGACATCGACAGCCACAGCGTCGTACTTGCCGTCTTCAATAATGAACGCTGGCTTACCGGGTACGTTGAAAACCACGCTGGCGTTGAGACCGAACAGTCGGCGCACCTTGCCGTGAACTTGGATGCTCTGTTGGGAGCGGTAGACGCCAGCCGGAAGGTAAACGGTTTCGGCACCCGAGTCAATCGCCTTCTGGATCGCCGCACCGTCGTCTTCCTCGTCGTTCGGCTTGGCACCGAAATTGGTAACGCTGACCCAAGTGTTCACGTCGCCGTAGGGGATGTTGGGTGGGTCCTCAATTGGCAGTCGCAGCGATTTCGGAACACTGGGGAACAAACTTGAGATTTTATGGGAGACGAACTCATCAACGTCCGGACCTTTGACCTGCTGCTTGTTACCAGCTTGGTTGTTAATCGCCTGCCCGTATCCCTGGGTTTTGAGGTCCCGTGCAAACAGCACACCATTGCTGTGATTGGCGATCGCACTGAAGTTGCGATCGCCCCCCGTCAGTTCCGCCGAGATCAGTGCCATCAACGCCATCTTCCCGCGATTTTCGACTGCCGGGACATGATTCATGCTTTTGAGGTCACGGATCGCCACGGTGTTCCAGGAGTTGACGAAGCCTACCTGCCGCTGGTTGGTCAGCGTAATGTGTTCAAACGTCATGCTGTACTGGTCGTGGGTGATGAAGATCCCGGTGTCGAAGCCGTCGATGTAGACGTTCTTAATCAGCCCCGGTCCTGGCCAAGCTTTGTCCATGCTCAAGCCAGTGTGTCCGCGCTTCTGGGGGTCACTGGAACGGATGCTCACGTTGTAGATACCGCCGCCGTTGTTTGTGTGGAAGCCGATGCCGATGGCACCAGGGTTGCCCTTACCGATGTCAACGGTGATATTGCGGAGGCGCTGGTTAAAGTTTTGTCCGCCATGACCAAATTCGATCTGAAGGACTTTCTTTGGATTGTTGGGGTCCTGGAAGCCGGGGCAATTATCCCTGAGCTTGATGATGACGCCATCGCGGCTCTGCCCGCGAACGTCCTTTTTTTTGTCGCCCCACTCCAGCGTGTCGCTAACAAGGTAGACGCCGTTGGGAATGTAGATCGAGCGGATTGCGCCGCCACGGTCTTTCTTGTTACGACCGAAGACTTTCTTCAACGCCTCCGTGTCGTCAGTGACCCTGTTGCCCTTAGCGCCAAAGTCCTTGACATTGACGTAACTCAAATCGGTCGGCAGCTCCACCTCCTGCGCTTGGGCTGGCTCGGCGACAAACATCGGTGTTGCTGATCTTGGGAATGATCTGAGAAAGAAACTTCGATGGTTGAGGTCATCAATCCTTACATTATCCAGCAACACCAGCAACACCGCTACAACGAGCATGGCGACCAACCACTTGATTTTCATCATAATATTAAAGTGGGAGTGCCTCTTTATAAGCAGGCAAAACTATGCTAAGATGAATCACCTCGTCACTGTGATTTCGAATAAAGCCGAGCGAGGATTTCTTCGTAGAGCTGGGCCAGGGACTGACCCTTGGTTTCCCAACTATACACTTCACTTACTCGCTTCTGACCTGCCTGCCCCATGAGCGCCCGAAGCTCTGAGTCCCTGGCTAAACGAGCCATAACCTCGGCTAGGTCGCGCACTGCCTGATCGGGCGTCTGGGCAGGGATCTTGAAGCCCGTCTCCTCCGTCACCTGGATAGCTGGCCCTCCCAGGTCCAAACAGACTACTGGACGGCTTGCTGCCATTGCTTCCAGGCATACTAACCCGCCAGATTCATGCAAGCTTGGGTGAACTAGCGCCAGGCACTCTCCGAGCTTATGCAAAGTTTCCTCACGTGGCAGCTCGTTCCAGAACTTGACTTGGTGGGCAATACCCAACTCCTCGGCAAGAGCCTGAAGCCGCTCCCGTTCAGGTCCATTCCCCAGGATCCAGTACTCAGCATCATCAGGTAAGTCTGCCTGGGCGAAGGCGCGCAGCCCTAAGTGGAAGCCTTTCCAGTGCAAAAGCCTGCCGATGCTAATGAACCTCACTGAAGAACCAGCAGCCATCGAGTGCTGTGCCAGCTGCGCGATCTCTTCCTTCGATAAACCTAACTGGGAAAGCACCTGCACATGTCTTGCACCCATTTTGCGTAATCGCTCGGCTGTATCCTCAGTCGTCGCCCGGGCTAAGATGCTCCGCCGGGCGGTGAGGCGCACGAATGGATCGCGCTCACCCAGCCAACGGGCTAGGTCTCGCAGCGTTTCGTAAATCCTTCCACGCAGACCAAAGTCTGGCCAGAAAGCCTTTGGCGCTGATTCCCCGCCTCCGACTGGACCCCAAACGAAGGGGACTGGTAGAAGCGAGAGAAAGCTGGGACCCCAATACTTCACATAAGTTACGTGATGCACAAGGTCAAAGCCAATTTCGCGATGGAACTTTCGGGCAACGAAGTAAGCCCCAATCTGCCAGAGGTAATAGTGGAGTTGTACCCCCCGTTGCTCCTGATTCCACCATCGAGCCCAGCGGGGCAGATCACAGTACACAAAGTGAAGCCCAGGAACCGGATTACTGTCTAGCTCAGCCTCGATACTCGGGCGATTGTTATCCCGGGTGATCACCCATACCTTGTGATACTTGACCAACTCCTGAGCTAGGTTCCAGCCGATTCCTGGCTCGGAGCCCTTGCCTGGCCTACATGCATAAGCGGAAATAAAAACCTTCAAGCACTTCACGCTACACCCACCCTCCCACAGTGTGGTTGCAAACTGCATACTTCATCGCTTGATTAATTCCTCAAGACAAAAGATGTAACTTCAGCAAGGAACTGTGCTGCTGCCTCCGGGGTATATTGAGCCATCAACTGCTGCGATTTGTGGCCCATTGAGACGCTTAGATCTGGGTCATTAATGAAACGGCGCATCAATTCAGCCAGTGTTTCAGGATTATGGGGATCAAAGCAGT
>QQTW01001996.1_pt1 | contig 14636 bp, 10 predicted proteins | sample 1904831 | NCBI WGS metagenome assembly QQTW01 (sample SAMN09435610, study PRJNA476489) | Subsurface metagenome, whole genome shotgun sequencing project. | reverse complement strand
AGTAGTGTACCTCGATTATCAATTGCGAGTAAATCTACCAAACCGTTATCAGCAGAACTTGTAGAGGGATTTGGTGTTGTAGCGATCGCATCTACATTATATAGATATTCTTTTTCAGCTGGTGTGGGAAATACGATTAAGATTTATGAAGTTAGTTTGCAAGGTGCAACTGATATCAGCTTCATCGATTCGCTTAACAGCTTAAGTTCTGACCTTGCGGCAATCAAACCTGTTGAAAAACGCTTGCTGTTAAATCTCAACTCGTTGAACTTACCCAACGGCACAGATAATATTGAAGGTATCACTTTCGGTCCGGTGTTACCAGATGGTCGGCAATCGATTGTGCTGGTGAGTGACAATAACTTCAGCCAAAGTCAATTTACACAAGTTCTGACTTTAGGTGCTGATTTAATTCCCACCGCAACACCAACGGTAGAAACTCGTCCTGATTTATTCAACGATGCGAATTTACCATTCAGTCAACGTGCTGATGCTGATGACCCAGCAATCTACGTTAATTCGACTGATTCGGAAAAAAGCTTGATATTAACGACGGTGAAAAATGCCGGTTTGCGAGTTTATGATTTATCAGGCAACTTGGTACAAGAAGTAAATCCTGGCAATATTCGTTATAACAATGTAGATTTGCAGTATGGATTTAAATTGGGTGGAGAGTCGATTGATATTGCCGTCGCAAGCGATCGCATCTACATTATATAGATATTCTTTTTCAGGTTGTCCGCTAACAAGATTATATTGCAAAATCCGCGAGCGAGAACCATTAGTTAAAGAAGCGATCGCTCCATCTTGCAATAAAGCGCCTTCAGTAGCGGTGTACAATGTCTTTTGGTTAGGTGCGATCGTCAGACTTTCAAAAGCCAAATTATTCCGAATCCCCGATACTTGAGTATCACCCGCATCGATAACACCGTTATTATTCGTGTCATTTACCACCGGCAGGAATTTCTTCGGTATAGGTAAAGAGCGAATTTGCTGTCCCGTGGAAAGCGAGAATTCATTAATAAACGGATTCGTCACCCTACCCGCATTCGGATTCACCTCACCTTCAGAGGAAATGAAAACAGTGTTATTGTTGGTTAAAGCAATTCCCTCTGTATCTAAACTGTTGAGGGGAAAGAAGTTGTTATTTACGTCTTTGAGTGTGGTGACGTTGGTAAAGTTAACTTCTGTGGAATCAGCGGTAAAAGTATAGAAACGCGCAGGTGCAACTTGCGATCTATCATCAGAAATAGCGTAAAAGCGTTTATTTACAGCATCGTAAGTTACACCAGACAACCCACCTACAGGAGTTTGTACACCGTTCACTTCTCCCGCTACACCAGAAGGAATAAAGCCTGTGGGGAAAATCTTCTCTGCTTCATATCCTACACTAGAAACAGTTTTACCTGCTTCCGTTGCCCCAAGCTGCAAATCTACCCAAACTTGACGATGGTCAGAAGAGGGGAAACCACCAGGAAGATTAGGATTAAAAGTCCCTACCAAAGAAAACGTCGGGTCATTATTTAACGACCAAAACACACCAGAATTTTCGATTTGCAAGTCAGTAGAAGGTAAAACATAATCTGTTCTCAAATTTCCCGGTGCTGTATCTGCAAAGTCTGCCGTATCAAAAGCGGGATTTCCACGTTGAGTTAGATTTGCACCACCTTGTAATATCGCTTGTTGAGGAGCGCCCTCACTGGTGGGAATAAAGTTAGTATTGATATTGGGATTTAGTAACAATTGGCGAATCGCATTATCGAAGCTGTCACCATCTACAGGGTCTGCATTCTGATCGCCCATGATAACAAAACTCGATCCAGTTGAGATACCGCCTATTTTTCCCGTATCATCATAAATATAATCGCCCTTCCCAGGTGTAATGTAATCTGCCCAAAAGCGGATTTCATCATGATTGCGTTTACCGTTGCGGTCTTCTGTACCATCGAAAGTCGGGGGTGTGGGATGACTAACTAAAGCGTGAATCGTCTCTCCATTCACCATGATGGGAACATCCCAATGACTTTTAGAAGAAAGCCTTAAAACAGCTTGTTCTTCTGACGAGTACCAAGGACTTTCCGAACCAGGAGTGCTAATTGTCGATAGCAACGAATCTGGCATATCTTTCCACAAAAAGTTCTGGAAAGTCCGCACATTCGCAGTATCGATAGGATACTTCGACAGCAGCAACATCCCATACTGACCGGGGAAATTGCCAAACCCGAAAGCATCATTACCGTATCCCGCTTCTGCTGGATTCGTAACTACTTTCCCATCGTTGTCTAAATCAAATCCGGAAGCAATACCCGTATTCGACGGAGCAATGTAAACATAAGGATATTCTACCGGAGTTGCACCATTTTGACTTAAAGCAAGATAATTTTGTTGAAATAATTCAACAGCTTTCAGCGGATCTTCTGCAAAGTAGTCAAACTCGTTGATTAACTGTACATCTGCATTGGTGCGTTGGATGATTTCCGCAACCGATGCAGCTTGAGCGTTATTTAGAGTAGATAAATCGGTGATTAATTCACCTTCAGCGTTGCGGTTCAGGGAAGCGTTGAATTGGGAAAAACGGATTGTGTTGGTAGTTACCATAAATCTGTCCAAGGGTAGATTCATTTAATATCTCGTTCCCTGGTGTCAGGGAACGACATCTAGGAGGCAGAGCCTCAAGGATATGCATTCCCAGGTATAACCTGGGAACGAGGGATCAAAGAGTTACTCCCGAATTCTCTTTTTTCTTTCTCTGCTTTCTCTGCGTTCTCTGCGGTTTGTTTTTTCGGATGTTAAGCGATATTTCTGTTGATCAATTGCAGATTGGTGGCTGTCACCATTATATTGCCACCTATATTAAAATTAGTATCAGAACCATCGTTACTAACCGTAATATTACCGTCAAAGGAAAGACCGCTACCGCGAGTAATTAGGTCATCTGATGAGAAACCGACAATAGTAACTTCACCTGTTAAGGTCAAGCGATCGCTTTTATTACCGAGAGAAATATTACCCGCTCCAGCAGATATGGTGTTATTACCTTCACCCCCGGAAATTAAGTCATCTGCTTTATTACCCTCATCACCATTTAGCAAGTCATCACTTGGCAAAGTTGACAAATCAAGTCCAGCAAGTCCCACACGCGGATCTAAATTGAGTGGTTTGTCAAGCCCTAAAAGGAGGATTTCGTTGTTATCAATACCGGGTGGTCTTCCTACAGAGAAGGGATAATTATTATCATTGGCAACTAAGATGGTATTTTCATCAACTACCAACACATTTTCGATGGTTTGGAAGGGAAATTTAAAGCTGGTGCTACCATCTTGGTTCAAGTCATTCGGATCTTGAATGTTCAACAAGTCAGCAACTTCTTCTTTAGCAACAAACCCATTTGCATCTTTTTGCGAGAAGTCAACTTTGAAGATTTTCTTGAATTGAGCAGCGTCTGCCTGTGCGTTATCGCGCTCAATCACCAAGTATTCATTATCGTTGATAACGGTCATATCACCGATCGCATTGGCGGTGTCTTCCAATTTGTAATACCCAACTAAACCCTGAAATTGTTGACTTGCGATATCAAATTCATGAATTCGCAACGCATTTGCTGGATCGCCAACAACTGAACCCTCGAATAAAGGATACAATTTGGTTTTGTCGGGATTTATTGCCATTCCCTCAAAAGCTCTAGAACCAGCGAGATTCGCTACTACTGGTGTTCCGACAAATTCGTTACGGACAAGATCCCCTGTATAAGGAAAGTCAGTAAAGTAACCATCAACCCCTAACTCAATAAATTGCTTGAATTCCTGCGTCGGATCGCCGTTATAATCAGCTGACAAGAAAAAGTCTTCATTGCGGAATGTGTAAGGATGCACTAACAAACCTGCCGCATGAGCATCTTCTACCAAAGAAGTTGGAGTACCCAAAACTCTATCTGCATCGCTAATTGTGCCATCCCCATTCAAGTCATCCGGTCTACCATCATTATCGTTGTCAACCGTTTGCGCTGGAACAATCAAGCGTTTGTTAGGACCAATACCAGATGCGTAGTCGTTAATTTTATCCAGTTCCGCAGGTTTTGCCAAATCTCCGTAGGTGCGAGTATCACCGCTAACAACAAAATCATAAGGACGTTCTGTCGCACCACCAAATAGCTGCACAAGTGGTACATCTATTCCTGCTTTTGGCAACAAATCATTATTAAGTTCCTTGAGATTGCCAACCTCAAAGGATTGAATGAATACCCGCTTGGGATCGGTGAAGTCATTGGCAACTAAAGTATCAACCAACAGGCTGCCTAAAGATTGATTAATCGAGGTTCCATCTACATATTTTCCTTCAGAAGCGAAGAAAGTGGGGTGCTTGGTTTCGGGATAAATACCAATCTTGCGTCCTGTTTCCTTCTCAACCTGCTTGACCAAATCTATAACTTCTGTCAGGGTGGGAATTTTCAGTTCATCGTTATTAAAGCGAGTACCCCGTAAGTCAGGCAAACGCTCGATCGCATTCAGGGTTTTAATTTCTGCTAAAGTAAAGTCTTCTGCAAACCAACCCCTGACATTGCGACCATCGATAACTTTGGTTGTCAAGAGATTGGCAAATTCTGGACGGTTGTAAACGTCGGTTGTTGTGTCAGAGGTGTTGAGCGTCCCATCAGCATTCAAAATTGCTAAAGCGTTTTCGTGACGTGCAATCAGCACACCATCTTTGGTTACTACCAAGTCAGGTTCGATGAAGTCAGCACCATCAGCAATTGCTACTTTGTAAGATTCTAGAGTATGTTCTGGTCGCTTACCACTAGCTCCGCGATGACCGATAACAAGGGGGGCATTGCCATCAAGTGTGTTAAACTCAGTCTTGCTGAGAACATCTGGATTTTGAGGCGATCGCACAAAATCCCCAGTAATTTGATCTCTAACTCTATCTCCGGTTCCGGGGAAGTCGTCGAAGAAGCCATCTACACCTAACTGGATAAACTGTCTTAATTCTAGTTCCGGATTGCCTTGATAATCTGCTGCTAAATACTGAGCTTCGTTACGGAAGGTGTACGGATGTACTAACAAACCTGCGTCGTGAGCATCATTAATTAAAGATGTCGGTGGTAAGGTAGTTTTATCGGCATCGTTAACTGCACCATCACCATTAATATCATCCGCTGTGCGATCGCCATCAGCATCAGTTCCCTTCACCGAAACAATCATCCGTTTCCAGGGACCAATTCCATCAGCGTAAGTTGCAACTTCTTGCAAACCTTCGGGAGTCCGCAAATCTGCATAAGTGCGAGAATCGCCACTTACGACAAAATCGTAAGGTCTGGTTTCAATTAGTGTACCATCTAAAGCAACATCAGTTGCATCCAATAACTGTACCAATGGCACATCTATCTTTTGGTTGAGTTCTTTCAGGTTGGCAACTTCAAACGATTGAATGAACACCCGATTGGGGTCAGTAAAGTCATTTTTATTCAGGATGTCAACTAGTGGTTCTTCCAAGGAAAGTCCCACAGAATCATGATAAGTCGGGTGCTTCGTTTCTGGATAGATACCAATTTTCTTTCCTGTATCCTTTTCAACCTGCTTCACCAGATCGATAATTTCCTGAAAAGTAGGAATTTCAAACACATCGTTAAAAACCTGCTCTCGGAAAGAAAGCCGCTCTATTGCTCGTAGGGTTTTAATTTCCGCTAAGGTGAAATCATCAGCAAACCAACCAGTTTCCTCAACACCATCAATAACTTTAGTTGTGAAGCGGTTAGCAAATTCTGGGTGAGTTGCCACATCGGTGGTAGCTGTAATATTGACTTCATGACGAGCAATTAATACCCCGTCTTTTGTGGATACCAAATCTGGTTCAATAAAGTCAGCACCTTGCTTAATTGCTAATTCATAAGAAGCCAGTGTATGTTCTGGACGTTCACCACTAGCACCCCGATGACCGATAACAATTGGTGCTTTTCCGTTCAAAGTGTTCAATTGAGCAAAGTTAGGCGTAGAAATCGGCGCATCTAACAATTTACCTGTAGCATCAAAGTGCAACAAATAAGGTCCGAATTCATCGCCAATCCAGATTGTACCATCTTTCGCCAAATCAAAAGATTCAATATCAAAATCTGCACCAGTCAACAACCGTTCTGTTGTATTTTCGTTGACAATTTTAAAAGAAGCTTTCTTATCTGGGTCAGCTAACTGAATGAAGTTCAAAACATTAACGCTACCGTCACCTGCTTCTGTACCTCTAAAGTTCGGGTTAACGCGATAGATTCTTAAAAGTAAATCAGAACTGTTTGCTTTAGCACCATACCCATTATCAGGCATAAACCAGAAGCTATTTTTGTCAGCAAACTGAACTGAGCTAAAGCCTTGAATCGGTTGTCCGGGAAAAGGAATGGTGCGTCCGTTGGTATCACCTGTAATAGTACTACCGGATGGGAGATTATCAGCAAATGTATCGGCTGGTAACGTAGCAAAGCCTTTGAGTGTTACGTTTGACATATGTTTTTTCCCTGGTTTTGTGGTAATAATATTTGCCAAAAATATGACTTCTTACTCTTGCATTCTTCTATGCGATGTGGTTCATCTAAGTTGAAAATAGCTGTAAAAAATTAAGCTCGAACTAGCTTTTTTGAACCGATAAAGTGATAAAATACACCCTTCATCAAAGCGTGGAACTTTGAAATAAACTTTCATTACACTTGTCTCAAAGTTCTCATACGTAGGTTAAGAGAAAGAAATGTTTTGATTAAAAGCAGTATTTTTTCTAAATAGGGATGTACGCAACTAAGGCGATCGCCTCTGTTTAAATACTGAGATTTTTTTTCTCAAGAAATGTATTAGCTGTCGAACGGTTTAGCTCTTTTGTCGCCCCCTCAAGGATATGACTTAACTTGTTCAGATTTGACTGTTTTGGTATACAATCTGTTTGATTCGGGGTCATGCTCAAAACTGCGATTATTAAGACTACTGAATTATGGTACAGACCAGCACACATAGAGACTTTCCTACTATGGGAAAAATCACTTGGTTTATATTCATCTGTGCAAAACTACTGCTACTGACCTCTTGTAGTTCTACTAAGTTAAATATGTCATCGAACCTAGCTCATGCAGCAAGCGTGACCGCAGATGCATCTGGTGCAGCTAAGTCTAATACAACACTGCCACCAGCAGATGTTATTAAGCCAATAGAGGTTTTGAGAAGCCAAAATTACTCTGAAGGAGTTGTCTTTGACCGTGAAGGCAACCTCTACTTCTCTCAAACCAGAGCCGGAACCATTACCGTTTTACCTCCTAATGGCACTCCTCGACTTTGGGCTGAACTTGAAGGTGCTAACGGACACAAGATTATGTCTGGAGGTATTCATATTGTCGCAGCCACAAACTCGGTTGTGAAACTAGATGCCAATGGTCAGATTATAAAAGTGGTTGCCAGCGAATTTAACGGCAAGCCTCTAGAGTATGCCAACGACATCACCCTTGATAAGCAAGGAGGATTTTACTTTACTGACTCCGGTAGCAGACAGACCCCGACTGGCGCGGTTTACTACGTGTCTCCAACAGAGAAAATCAGCCAGGTTGCTAACGGGTTAGCCTTTGCCAATGGGATTGTCCTTACCCCAGATGGCAAGCGCCTCTTTGTTGCCGAGAGCTATAAAAATCGAATTTTAGAGTACAAGGTGCTGTCACCAGAAAAGGTAGAATTTCAGAAAGTGTTTGCTGAACTCCCTGTCAAACAGAAAGAACAAATCGACAATCAGCCTGATGGGATGTGCCTAGACGCACAGGGAAATCTTTACGTGGCTCACTTTGGCATGGGTCAAGTGCAAGTCCTCAATCCTAAGGGGCAACTGATCCGTCGATATTCCAGCGGCAACCTCACTTCCAGCAACTGTGCCTTTGGCGGTCCAGGTCTGAAGCAGCTGTTCGTTACTGGTGCCTTGCAAATGGAAGATGGTGAGGGAGCAATCTTCCGCTTAGACTTGGGCGTGCGTGGGTTAGACATTCGCCCCAAAAGTCAAGGTACTACTTCTACATAACACAAACAGTTAAAAAATGGTCAGGCTAGACAAAAATCATCTGTAAACCTGCTCTTAGGTCAGATTAAACTGTTTTTTAGTTTGGTCAAACTCACGTTTAATTAAGCACACACTCCGTGCTTACTACAAGCTAACCAAAACGTCCAGAAACGTAATCGCGGGTACGCTCATCAAGAGCGCTACCAAAAATTTGACTTGTGACTCCAAATTCTACCATTTGACCGATGCGACTTTCATCGGTGTTGAAGAAAGCTGTAAAATCAGAAACACGAGCAGCTTGCTGCATGTTGTGAGTGACAATTGCAATTGTCAACTCACCCTTCAAACTATCGATGAGTTCTTCAATTTTCATAGTAGCGATTGGATCTAGAGCCGAACAAGGCTCATCCATGAGGAGAACTTTCGGCTTGACAGCTAAAGCACGAGCGATGCAAAGTCGCTGTTGTTGTCCTCCAGAAAGTCCCAAAGCTGATTTATGCAGCTTATTTTTTACTTCATCCCACAAAGCAGCATTTTTGATCGCATTTTCGACAACTTCATCTAATTGAGCTTTGGAATTCAATCCAGCTATTCTCAATCCATATGCAACATTATCGTAAATACTCATCGGAAAAAGATTCGGCTTTTGAAACACCATTCCAATTTGCCGGCGTAATCTATTTAAATTAACGCGACGCTCATAAATATTCTGACCATAAAATTCTACTTGACCCTCTACCCGCACTTTACCTTCTAATTCACTAATGCGATTAATGGATTTAATAAAAGTCGATTTACCACAACCACTAGGACCAATAATTGCAGTTACTTTATTTTGGTGAATATCCATTGTCACTGCTTCTAAGGCTTTTGTAGTGCCGTAGAAAAAGCTGAGACTTTTGATTCTAATAGCTGGGATTAATTTACTCATTTTTGGCAAATATGTGAAACAAAACTTAAATAATTCCCGTACAGACGCGATAAATCGCGTCTCTACAACGCGTTTCTTTTTTTATCTTGTCTTTTTTCGGCGAATAAAGATGCGAGATACAAGACTAATACACAATACAATACCGAGTAAAATGATAGAAGCAGTCCAAACTAATGCTGTTTTTTCTGGTGAGGGGTCGTTGTATAAGTTAAAAATTAATACCGATAAAGAAGCTGTGGGACTAGATAAACTTTCTGACCAATATTGACTAAATAAAGCAGTAAAAATCAAAGGTGCTGTTTCACCAGCAGCGCGAGATACACCTAATAAAACACCTGTGGTAATACCTGGTAGTGCAGCCGCAACGACGACACGAAAAGTAGTTTGCAGACGATTACCTCCCAAGGCAGCGGAAGCGAGACGTTGGGGAACGGGAATCAGCTTTAAGGCTTCTTCGGTGGTGAGTACGACAATCGGCAGCATGATGACGGCTAAAGCAAAACCACCAGCTAAAGCACTAAATTGTTTCTGTACCAAAACTATCACACCATAAGCAAATACTCCCACAACAATCGAAGGCACGCCAGTCAAAATAGTGGTGATAAAACGAATACCACTAGCAATTTTAGAACCTTGACCAAACTCTGATAAAAATATACCCGTCATCACTCCGCAGGGAATGCTAATTAACGAAGCGATCGCCACCATTACCAAAGTTCCGACAATCGCATTAGCAAAGCCGTTATCAATCACTTCTTTAAAAAACATTTCCGCTTTTAATCCAGAAAGTCCTCGTGTAAGAATTTCCCAGACAACTGACAGCAAAGGAATCAAGGCTAAAGTTGCTAAAGCAAATGCAACGGCTGTCATTCCATAGTCAAAGAACAGCCGCTTACCTTGTAAAGGGCTACATAATTCTTTTGCTAAAGATTCATTTATTTCCGGTTGTTGATAGCTACTCATAAGATTTTGGGCATTGGTAATTGGTAATTGGTAATTGGTAATTGGTAATTGGTAATTGGTAATTGGTAATTGGTAATTGTTTTTTCTTTTTCCCATTCCCCATTCCCCATTCCCCATTCCCCATTACCCATTACCTATTTCCCCTTCACACCTAATAACTGAACTAACATTACAGCGGCAATATTCACAGCTAAAGTTAAAGCAAATAAAATCAAAGCTAAATAAGTTAAAGCCCCAATGTGCAATGCACTTGCAGCTTCCGGGAATTCATTCGCTAATACGGCAGGAATTGAGTAACCAGGGTCGAGTAAGGAAGAACTGATAACTGAAGAGTTACCAATTACCATAGTTACAGCCATTGTCTCACCCAAAGCTCGCCCTAAAGCCAGCATCGCTGCACCGACGATTCCAGAAGCACCTGAGGGTAGCAATACTCTAAAAATTGTTTCCCAGCGGGTGGAACCCAAAGCCATAGAGCCGGTTCGCAATTCACGGGGAATTACTAGCAAGACATCTCGACTAATTGCTGCCATCGTGGGCAAAATCATGATAGCCAAGATGATACCTGCGATCAACATACTCGGACCTGAGGACTGAGTATTAAATAGGGGTATGAATTGAAATTTATTGTATAACCAGTCCTGCAAGGGTGTGAGGAACGGAATTAAAACGTAAATTCCCCACAATCCAATGATGACGCTGGGAATGGCAGCGATGAGTTCGACAACAAATGCTATGGGCGATCGCACCCAATTTGGTAAAAAATCTTCACTTGTAACTAAAGCTACTGCCAATCCTATTGGTACGGCGAGGAGCAAAGAAAGGGCGCTACTGATTATTGTCCCATAAATATAAGGCAAAGCACCAAAAATTTCATTGGGTACATCCCAATCTTTGCCCCAGAAAAATCCTAATCCAAATTTGGCGATCGCTGGGCGAGCTTTGTCAAAAATTACCCAACTTATCCAAAACAGCAGGGCAACTGTCAAAAAAGCAAAGCTACGAACTACCCATATAAACCCATCATCTATAGATAAATTTTCCCCTTTTTTATTTGTAATATCAAAGTCAATATTTACTGGATTAGGAACTTGTTCAGATACATTTGCCATAGATAATTAATCTAGCTTGACTACATATTTAAGTTCTTCGGTAGAGGGTTTATTCTCTACCGAGGATATATCTGCAAATTACAAACTATTTAACATTGCTGTTAACAGTATTAATCACTTGACCTGCTACACCACTAGGAATCCGGGTGTAGTTGAGGTCATCGTTGATATCTTGACCTTTTGTGAGAATCCACTGAACCAAGCTCTTGACAGCTTTCGCTTTAGCTGGGTCTTTGTAGCTTTTGTAAACCATAATCCAAGTCATTCCCACGATGGGATAACCTTGTGCTGGATCTGCAACAAAAACGCGGTAGTTGCTAGGAAATTGTGCAGTTGACAAAGCCGCATTTGCAGTTTGTAAAGAAGGAGCAACATATTGTCCCGCTTTGTTTTGGACATCTGCTGATTTCAAGTTGGCTGATTTAGCGTATTGATATTCAACATAACCAATAGAACCGGGAGTGCGAGCAACTAAAGCTGCTACACCTGGGTTTCCTTTACCTTTGAGGCTATTTGTCAACCAATTCGGCGATTTGCTAACACCAATTCTACCTTTAAAATAAGGATTGATAGCACTCAAATGGTCTGTAAAAATGAAGGTTGTACCGCTACCATCGGCACGAACAACAGTTTTAATTGGTTGATTTGGAAGATTAACTCCAGGATTATCAGCTTTGATTTTCGGGTCGTTCCATTTGGTAATTTGACCAGAAAAAATTGCTGGAAGTGTAGTGCGAGATAATTTCAGGCTATTGACACCAGGAGCGTTGTAAACTACGGAAACTGCACCACCTGCGGTAGGTACTAAAATGACACCCTGCTTAACTTTAGCTATTTCCGCATCGCTCATTGCTGCATCGCTTGCACCAAAGTCAACTGTGCCGGCAATTGTTTGGTTGACACCACCACCGCTACCAATTGCTTGATAGTTAATTCTTAAGTCTGGGATGCTTTTTGTAACTTCACGCGCATATTTTTCATAAAGCGGTGCCGGAAAAGTTGCTCCCGCACCGTTTAAAGTTACCGCAGAAGCGATCGCTGTAAAAATTGGACTAAATGCAACAGCTGCTGTTACCAATGAAGTAGTAACAGCACGATTCAACGAGCTGATAGAAAAAATCATATTACCTCGTATTCTGGAAATGGTATTGTTAAGATACAACCAGAAATAAAATTACATCCTTTATACCGATCAAGACTTTAAGTAAGGTTTAAGTACTTATTAAATAATAGTTAAGTTTAGTTTTTGGTATCAAATTACTGATTAATTGTTTTCTAAAATACAATTATTATTTCCGAAAAAATGATAAAAAATAAGAAAAAACCCTTCTTTAATAACCAAGCACCCTTTCTTTACTCATAGTGCAATCTTGCTCTTCAAAGCGATCGCAAGCGCAGAACAGATTCTCGACTTCTGGCAATCTCTACGTCAGTTGGATTCAGTTTGTTCTTTGTTGAAAGTTTAAGCAAAAAACACTCCTACAACAGAAATGGTGCGTTCAGCACAGAGCGATACTCTTTCAGAGTCACTTCTCCTGACGGAGACGCTACGCGAACGTGAACGCTTTTTTATGATGATTTTTTATTCCAGCGATCGCTATTGCTTGCGGAAAACACCATTTTGAGTAAGTCAAATGCCTTTTTGCTTGCGGAAAACACCATTTTGAGTAAGTCAAATGCCTTTTTGAGTAAGTCAAATGCCTTTTTGCTTGCGGAAAACACTAAAATGAGTAAGTCAAATGCCATTTTGAGTAAGTCAAATGCCATTTTGCTTACTCATTTCAGTAGATCGCGCACTCATTTCAATAGATTCGGTAAACAAAAAGCCCGAACGCTTAATAATTTAAGTAGATTGCGTACTCATAACGGTGGCATTCGCTTTTTGATGATGATTTTTTATCGAGGCGATCGCAACGTTTCGTATAAATAACTCATAATTACTCTTCTTTACTATTTGACTTTTCGCTAACTCCTTGAATGCTTGCATCGTTGGTTGAAGATTCATGCCAAAATTGAAGATAAATCAATTCGAGTTCGCAGCCTACTTGAGAAAAATAGTCAATTTGGCGCGATCGCACAATTATAAAAATTCGCAAAAACACCAAAGCCAGAATCGCTACACTCATCCCAGTTGCAGACGCAATCAGCGCTTGAGCGATACCACTTGCAACCGCAGACAGATGAACACTGCTCACCTGACCAGTTCTTAAATGCTGGAAGGTGGTGAATAGACCGGCTGATGTGCCTAATATACCCAGTAGTGGAGCGATCGCCATAACGCTTTCCAGCACCTTATCACCTTTATACATATCCACACATTCTTTATCAGATGATGCTTTGATTGCCAGGTGAAAGATTTCTGGAGAAGCTTTCCGCAGTCTCAGCGGTGCTAACAAAAAGCGACCAATCGCTAAACCTTGAGAACGAGAAGCGAGAGCTTCCGCCTTTTCTAAGTCTACCCTGGCTGCACTCAACACTTCCTGCACTATCTGTTTTTCTTGGATAATTAGCTTAAACCAGAACCAACAGCGTTCTACAGCACAGCCAAACGTAACAACAGATAAAACCAACAGGGGAAACATAACAAAACCGCCTGCCAGTAAAATGTCATATATTCTCGTCATATTTAGTTAACTAGGCACTTTGTTGTAAAAATTAATGCAGATTCAGGTTAGGATACCTGAATCTTTTGTTTGCGATCGTTAAAAAATAATAAATAATAGGGCATTGGGCATTGGGCATTGGGCATTGGGGAGCCAGTGCGTTGGGCGGCTCTGCCGACTTGAAGCATCTGGCGTCATTGGGCATTGGGCATTGGGCATTGGGCATTGGGCATTGGGCATTGGGCATGGAAACAACCGATAACCAACAACGCTCCCACTAACAACCAACAACTAACAACGCTCCCACTAACCACCAACCACTAACCAATAACTAATAATATAAGAAAGTGCTTTACATTTATTTACTATAAACAATGGCAAGAGATTTACGGGGATTCATTAAAATTCTAGAAGAAAAGGGACAATTAAAGCGGATTTCTGCGTTAGTTGACTCAGATTTAGAAATTGCGGAAATTTCTAATCGAATGCTGCAAAAAGGTGGTCCCGGACTGTTATTTGAGAATGTCAAAGGTTCACCGTTTGCAGTAGCGGTGAATTTAATGGGAACAGTAGAAAGGATATGCTGGGCAATGAATATGCAGCATCCCTTAGAATTGGAGGATTTGGGGAAAAAGTTAGCGATGCTGCAACAACCAAAGCCGCCAAAGAAGATTTCCCAAGCGATAGACTTTGGTAAAGTGCTATTTGATGTTCTCAAAGCGAAACCGGGACGAGACTTTTTCCCCGCTTGTCAGCAAGTTGTGATCCAAGGCGATGATTTAGACTTAAATAAGTTACCGTTGATACGTCCTTATGTTGGTGATGCAGGCAAGATTATCACGCTGGGGCTGGTGATTACAAGGGATTGTGAGACAGGTACGCCGAATGTTGGTGTGTATCGCTTGCAACTGCAATCAGAGAACACGATGACGGTTCACTGGTTATCGGTGCGGGGTGGAGCAAGACATTTGCGAAAAGCTGCCGAACGTGGAAAGAAATTAGAAGTAGCGATCGCTCTGG
>QQTW01001995.1_pt1 | contig 14638 bp, 15 predicted proteins | sample 1904831 | NCBI WGS metagenome assembly QQTW01 (sample SAMN09435610, study PRJNA476489) | Subsurface metagenome, whole genome shotgun sequencing project. | reverse complement strand
GGCGTGCCCGGCCATGCGGCGGTCGTGCATCTGGGCGTCGGTCATGTGCGCGTGTTCCCGGATGGCCTTTGCTGCCACGGCGAGCAGGGTCGTCTCGGGGCCGAAGACCCCGTGGTTCTTGGTCTCGGGGAGGCGGGGGAAGCGGCGGCGGTGGGCCCTGAGCTTGCGGCGCTCGTGGACGGCCCAGCGCAAGAGCCCCGCCCGGTCGAAGCGGGCCATGTACGCGAGGTCGAAGGGCGTGTGGAACGGGCACATACGGCACATCGAGGGGTAGGGGACGGCGAAACCGCGGGAGCGGATCAGGTCCTGGCAGTCCTTCCGGGTCATGCCGAGGTCGGCCAGAGGGTAGCGCCGCTCGACGTTCTCGGAGAGCCACTTGGGGACCTTCTCGTCGGGGTCGACGCGCCGGCCCACCTCTTCGGCGGAGAAGCCCACGAGGGCCGTGAGTTTCCGGCCGGAGAGCCGCCTGTAGGCGTAGAGCGCGCCCTTGCGGGCCTCGGGCAACCCGTAGTCCGCGGCCAGAGAGGAGTTGAGGAGTTTGTACTGCGGCGCGATCTTCAAATTCCACGTGCAGGACTTCGGAAACGCTTTCGCCCCGACGCGGTGGCCGGCCCTCCAGTGCGCTTCCAGGGAGAGCCAGGCGGGGGTGTGGAAGCCCATGGAGGGGCGCAGGTGGTGGTACTCGAGGCCGATGGCGGGACCGCGGGCGGCGCACAGCGCCTCGACGTCGCGGATGTGGCTGAGGGTTTCCTCGTGCTCGTTGCCGGTATCGCTGCAGACGGCGATGGTGCGACCCGGGGCGTACTCTGCCCTGAAGGCGTCGTCGAAGAGCAGGAGGAGGAGCATGGCGAAGCTCTGCTGGCCGCCTCCGTGGGAGAAGAGCGTTACCTGCTCGAGCTCGCGCCCGGTCGGCGAGAACAGGCGTTGGTCGTCGGGCGAAGTCGGAGCGCGCACGGGGATCACCTCCTTGCGGGATGCCGTTGCGGGGGCGGGCGGAGTGGGGCGAAGCCCGGGACCGGGCGGCGAGCGCGCCGGGTCCTGCCCCTGCGGGCCCGGCGTGGAGCCGGTGATCTGCTGGAGGGGTTAGCGGGTTGTCTTGCGGGCCCGGACCAGCCGGGCGGATGCGCGTTGCCCTCTACTGGAGAACGCGTGGGTGATGGCGATGGCGAGGCCGTCCGCGGCGTCGTCGGGGCGCGGTATCTCGCGCAGGTTCAGGAGCGCCCGCACCATCTCCTGCACCTGGCGCTTGTCGGCCCGGCCGTAGGAGGTGATCGCCTGCTTTACCTGAAGCGGCGTGTACTCCGCGACCTCGACGCCGGCCCTGTAGGCGGCCAGGATCGCAACCCCCCTCGCCTGCCCGACCGTTATGCCGGTCGTCACGTTAGTGTTGAAGAAGAGCTCCTCGACGGCCACGGCGTCGGGCCCGTACCCCTCGACGAGCTGGGTGACGCCGTCGAAGAGCCGCCCGAGCCGGCGCGGCATGGTCCAGTCGGACGGCGTGGTGATGGCGCCGTGCTGCACGTACCCGAGCCTGCTCCCCTCCTGGCGTATGACGCCCCACCCCATCGTCGCCGTGCCGGGGTCTATCCCCAGGATCGTCCGGGCGCTCACGCGCGGGCCGCCGGAAAGAGGAGGGGGGCGGCTCGGACGGCCCCGGGTTCGGGGTATTCCGCGACGCCCAGGGCCTTCAAGACCCGGACGTGGTCCTCGAAGGAGGACGAGCGCGGGGACTGGCCGACGAGGGAGGCCAGCTCTTCCCGACGGACGGCCCCAGGGTGCCGGTTGAGCAGGGCGCGCAGGATCTTCGCCCGGGCGCCCGGCAAGTAGGCGGTCCAGGCGTCGTGGAGCGCGGCCGGATCGGGCGAGTCGTGGGGCGGCGGGTCGTCGGTCCAGCCGAGCGCGATCCGGGCCAGGGTGCGCCCGCTCGAGGTTACGGCGAGCTTCCCAGGGGAGGGGTAGGAGAGGAGCCCCTTCTGCCGGAGGGCCGAAACTTGCGCCTCGAAGGAGCTGGACTTGGGGGAGCGGCCGGCCAGGACCGCCAGGTTCCGGCGGTCGACGTCCTTTACGCCTAGCGTCCTGAGCCGCTCGAGCTCTTCGAGGAGCTTGAGGTCCGCCGGGGGCAGGTGCTCGGGTCGCAAGCCGCCCTGTACGGGGTACGCGACAATGTCGTCGGGGTCGGGCGACGACTCGTCCCGGGGCCGGGCGGGCCCGTGCTCCGCGGACCCGTCTCCGGAGGGGAGGGCCGGGCCGGTCGCGGGGCGCGGTTGTTGGGCCGGTTCGGGCTCCTCGTGGGACCTCGCGGACGAGCGGTCCTCGGGTAGCTCGGCGGGTAGCTCGGGGGCGGCTTCGAGGGCGGCCGACAGCTCCTCGGCCGTCGCCAGGAGGCCGCCGCGGGCATCGGCGATGGAGGCCTCCAGGGAGGCGATCCGGTCGCGCAGGGGGGCGGCGACGCGCTCGGCCTCGAGGGCGAGGCGCTCCCCCGTGCGCCGGGCGACCTCGGCCTCGACGGCTTTCGGATCCGGGCCGACGCGCCTGGCTCGGGCAAGCTCGTCTTGCAGCCCGTCGATGCAGCGCTGCAAATCCTCGGGCTCTTGGCCCGCGGGCGACTCGGGGGACATCTCGGCCAGGCGGGCGAGCAGGTCGCCCAAGGACTCGGGGGGCGGGGGAGGGGGGTTCGCCGCGAGCCTGTCGGCGTCCTCCCCGTGAGGGGTTAGGACAGGGGCGGCGCGCGCGAGGACGACCCGGCGGGTCGGGAGGGCCGGGCCGTGACAGTAGAAGGTTAGGGGGTCGAGCTCCATCAGGGTTTGGCGGCGCTTCTTGTCGAAGCCCAAGGAGTTGCCGGCCCGAAGGGCGTCGGTGTCGAGGCTCTGCATGCCGAAGAAGCGGTTTCTGAGGCCGCCGGCGACGGCGTTGTCAAAGTCCGAAAGCCGCTGGATGGCGAAGACGGCCATGAGGCGGCGCTTTCGCCCGCGCTTGCTGAGAGACGCGAGGGCCGCGATGGCCTCGGAGGCGCCGGACTGCGGGGCCAGGCGCTCGGCCTCGTCGACGACGACCAGCCGGGGCTCGTAGAGCGCGCGCGGGAGCGAGAGCAGCTCCGCGAGGTAGTTTCTGGCGAAGGCGCGCTGGTCGGGCTCGTCTAGGTCGTACAGGTCGAGGATCACGGACGCGCGGGCCTCGGCGATGGCGCGGCACAGGGGGGCGGCCATGGCGGGGTCGGCGGGGACGTCGCCCTCGCCTTCGGTCGCGCTGACTAGCAGGTAGGGAAGACGGGTGCCGCCGGGGAGGGGGTGCCTGAGGGAGGAGAACTCGCCCTCGAGGTCGAAGACCACCTGGGGCATCAGCTCCGCGGTCTGCTCGAGCAGGGAGCGCAGGAGGTAGGACTTGCCCCCGCCGGAATCCGCCTGGACCAGGGCCCTGGTGCGCATGAGCGTGTGCACGTCGACGCGGAGCAGGTCGGGTTGCTCGGGCCCCTCGCGGAAGCTGATCGTAGGGATGCCGTCTTGGGTCACGTCCTTCACCGATCCTTATGATAACGGCGCCCGGCGCGCCCCAACACGGGCGTGTGGTCCCGGCGTGCCTGAGGCGTGCCGGCGCCGCAGGGGGCCGCGCGCGGGCTCACATGCGAACGCGCCGGAAGCCGATGCCTTCGAGGGCGAGGGCGACCTCTTCTGGCGAGGGGTCGTCGGTGGGGAGGGAGGCTAGGACGCCCACGATCTCGGGGTTCGCGGCGAGCACCGGCCAAGAGCTCCAGTAGACGTCGAGGCGCGCGGAGCCGTGGGACGGGGAACGGGGGAGGTCCACCCAGCGGAGGACGAGTTCGCCCGTGGGCCCGGAGTCGGGTTCGTCCCCCTCGGGGTCGTCCGCGCCCTCGGGGGCATGGACGGCTACGACCAGCGCCCCGAGCACGTCCCCGCGTCTCTCCCAGGGGGGCTCGTAGAAGAAGCGGCCGCTCAGATCGTCTCTCATGCTAAGGCTCCGTTCTCTGTCGTTGGCGGGGGGGCGGGGAGGGGCTCCACGTCCGCGAGCGCGAGGATCTCGCGCATGGGCAGGTCCTGTCTGAAGTCGTGGCCTATGCGCGCTTCCGTGGCAGCGAAACGGCGGGCGAGGTCGGGACGGAGCCGGGCGGCCGTGACGAGGTCCCTCCTGGAGGCGAGTATGCACAGGGAGCAGCTGGCGCGGCTCATGCCCAAGGCGTACGCCGGGTGGACCCTGGTGCCGCTCCGCCGGACGCGATCCCAGACCTCCGCGTCGTCCCAGGCGAACAGGGGGTACCACGTGTCCACGGTGCGGCGGCCGCTTGAGGCCCTCTCGTTGCGGACGAAGGGCGATTTTTTCGCCCTCGAGCGGCTTTCGGCCGCTCGGATGCCCATGCAGTTGAGGACGCGCAGGGGCGCGAGGCCGGCGCGCTTGAGTGGCTTTTGCCAGGGGAGGAGGCGGCGGGCGGTGATCTCGCCGACGAGCGAGGTCACGAGCGCGAGCACGGGCCCGCGTTTGAAGTCCGAGGTGCACCACCTCCGCGCCGCGTCGGGCCACTTGCCGCGCTCCTCGACGCGCTCGAGGAGGCTCGCACCCGCCCTCTTTACGACCTCGAAGCGCAAGCCATAGGTCGCGGCCTGCTCGCGGGCGACGCCGGGCGTCTCGGGCCAGTCCATTTCGCCGAGGTCGGCGTGGACCACGGTGATCCGGTCCTGTATGCCCCGGCCGTGGGCGAGACCGAAGACGTAGTCGAGCATGGCCTGGCTGTCCTTGCCGCCCGACGAGTTTACGAGGATGACGTCGTAGGAGGCGAGCTCCGGCACGACGTCTTGCTCCCGAAAGAGACGATCCTGTGACACGGGCACCTCCGCTCTGTGGTGGCTATAGGGCTGTCGGCTACGGCCCGCGGCTAGGGCCCCAGTGGCCTCACGGTTGGCGGACACCGTCCTCGGCGGTCGTCTTGGACTCTTCGGCCAGGCGGACCACCTCGCGCATGGGCAGGCCGAGCCGGAAGTCGTGCGAGATCTCCCGCTCTACGGCCGCGTAGCGGGCCGCGAGGTCCGGGCGGAGCGCCGCCGCTCGCACCAGGTCTCCCTTAGAGGCGAGGACGCAGAAGCTGCAGCTCGCGCGGCTCATCCCTTCTGCGTAGGCGGGGTGCTCGCGCAGCCCGCTGCTGCGGAGGCGATCCCACACTTCGCCTTCGGTCCCATCGTGGATGGCGAGCCACCTATCGACGGTCCTCTTGCCGTTGGAGGCGCGCTCGTCGCGTGAGAAGGCTGGCTTCTTCGCCCGGGCGGCGCTCTCCTGGGCCCGCATCCCCATGACGGAGAGGATGCGCACGGGCCTGAGCCCGAGCTTCTTCAGGGGCTTGGAGAACGGCAGGAGGCGCCTGTGGTTCACCTCGGCCACGAGCGAGGTCGTCGCGCGGAGTATCGGCGCGGTCTTGAACCGGTCCGTGCACCACCTGCGCGCCGCGTCGGGCCACATGCCGCGGTGGCGGGCCTCGGAGAGGAGGTCCCGGCCGTTTCGGGAGACCTTGACGAAGCGCAGGCCGTAGTGGGCGGCGTGCTCCTCGACGAGCTCGGGGGTGCCGGGCCATTCCACGTCGCCGAGGTCGGCGTGGATCACCACGACCCTATCCTTGACGCCGGCCTGCTGCGCCTTCTCTACCGCGTAGTCCAGGGACGCCGCGGAGTCCTTGCCGCCGGAGGAGTTGACGAGGATCAGGTCGTAGGAGGCGAGGTCGGGGTCCTCGTAGAAGAGGTCTCTTTGCGTCACGGTGCCTCCTCTTGAGATCGGGCCGGGGGCTTTGGGTGGGGCGCTACGGTTCGAGGAGGACCCCGAGCCGCAAGGTGAGGTGGGGGCGCTCGGGGCCGTTCGGGTCGGGCGTGGAGAGCGCGACGTGGCCCCGGGAGGGCTCGCACTCGAGGAGGGTGAGGGGGGTGGGCGTGGCGTGGCCCGCGACCAGCGAGGCCAGCGCGTCGGTGACGAGCGCGGCCGGATCATAGGAGCCGTGGTCGGGGAGGTCTCGGTAGTCCTCGTCGGGGCCGACCGCGCCGCAGACCTCGCAGGCGGTGAAGGTGTCGGCGCCGTCGTAGGCCTCCGTGCTCCGGACGGCCGTCCAGCGCCCGCCGACGAGCTTCTCCTCGGCCCGCTCGAAGTACGTGCGGGTGAAGCGGGCGAGATCCGTGTTGCCGCACCCCTCGCACCTGATTCTGGTGAGCCTCACGGTCACGGGCGGCCCCCGTAGCCGGGGCCGAGGGCCCCCCGGGCGGCCATGAGGAGAACGGCCGCGTCCGGGTCCTCGACGCGGGTGGCGGGGCGCTCCATGTGGGCACGAGCTTCGCTGGCACGGCGCTGGGCGCCCCAGAGGACGAGCCTGGCGGCGATCCTGTCGAGCCGGTCCGGCCCGCGCCAGGAGTCGCCGAAGAGGCGGCCGCAGGCGTCGTCGAGGTAGTCGGCGGCCCCCTCGTGGCGCAGGTGGAAGGGCGCGGACGCGAGGGCGTGAGGCCCGAGGAGTCCGGCGTCCAGCCGCGCGGCCCAGGCCAGGCGCGCGGCCTCGGCCGAGACGTAGAGGCGCTCGAATGCCCTGAGGTGGGCCGCGCGCAGCCGGCCCGCGTCGGTGAGTGCCGTGGGGTCCTGCCCGTCGGCGAGCGGGAGCCGGAAGGCGCCGGGGAGAGGTTCGTCCGTAGGGTCGGGCGCGAGGGCGGCCGCGATCTCCTGCTCCACGGTGGCTTTGTCTGCGATCATGCGTCGGTGCTCCCATCTGTGTGGTGCGCGGTGTCCGCGGCGGGCGCGAGGCAGAGCGTCTTGGGGTCGAACGGCGAGAAGACGACCTCCGCCTTCGCCTCCTGGTGCAGGCCGGCCATGAGGTAAACGCGGCGATAGCCGTGATCCTCGGGGCCGTTGCTGTTCGTGCAGTCGGTAGCCGTGAGGGTCAAGAGGGCGCCGGGGAAGCGAGCGGAGAGGGGCCTCAGGTCGTCGGTGGGGTCGTAGCGGTTGGCGGGCTCTGCGGGGTGGCCGTCGTAGGAGACGTTCGCGAGCACCTCCTGGCCGTCCTCGCCCACGGCCGCGTCCAGGGCCGCGTCGATCTCGCGTTTGTCGTGGTGGCCGGGGTCGACCGTCAGGTCCCAGGCTACGAGCTCGGTCACGTGCTGCTCCTCCTCTTTGGGGGTTCGGGCTTTGGCCGGGCGCGGCCGTATCATGGGTCAGGCGAAGAGCCTTGGGGAGTGGGCATCGCGGCCTTGCGCGGGCTGTGGTTCGGGTTCGGGCCGCGTACCGCAGGGGGCCCTCTCCTCCGTCGGTGCGTCGATGATCCGGTAAGGACGGTCGACGAAGAGGCCCCCGGGGATCCGGTAGCGGACGGCGTGGCGATTCGGGGAGTCGGTGAAGACGCGCCGGCGGGCGTCCTTTACGAAGAAGAGGGCGCGCCGCTCGCCGTTGGCGAAGCGCACCGGCTCCTCGAAGAGCACGAAGCGCCCCGTGGCAAGGCGCGGGCGCTTGCGCGCGCGGTCTATCCTCTCGCGGCATCGCCGGCGCCACGCGGAGGCCCGGTCCCTGGCGGGGCCCTCCCCGTAGATCTCCTCGACGGGGGAGAGGAGGGCGAGGATCTTCTCTGGGCAGGCGTCCTCGACGGGGCCCATGGACTCCTCCACGTCCTTGAACCCCTGGTTGAAGAGGTCCCGGGGCGCGTAGTCCAGCAGGCAGACTACGGCGTTGGTCGTGGTCTTTCCCGTGGCCTTCTCCGTCTGGGAGACGGCGAGGTAGGCGGTGCGCAGGGCGACGACCGCGCACCCGGCGAGCTCCTGGCGCGTCGCGGCGTTCTCCCAGGAGAACCTCTCGGAGAAGAAGTCCTTGAGCGACTTGCCGGCGGGCCTCTCCACGTACGTCCAGCCCAAGGGGGCCTCCTTCGTTTTGAGTTTCGCAGGGTGCGCGTCCCGGCAGCGCGAGTGGGGGAGGCCGGCCCTAGCCGCCCGAGACGAGGGCCAGGAGGGCGCGGGCCTTCTTGGCGGCGACGTCGAGGTTGGCCTGGGCCGCGGTGGCGCGGGTCTCCAGCAGCTCCTCGTATTCCCTCACGGAGCCCTTGAGCTCCTTGACCCGCCCGATGAGCTTCTCGGCGCGCTTTTTGGTGACGGGCTCGCCGGATGCGGAGAGCGCGGCCATCTCGTTTATGAGGGCGCGGCTCTCCTTGTCCACGAAGTCGTCCAGGGAGTCGGCTATGACCTCGCGGTACTCCTCCCGGTCCACGAGCGGCACGGTCGTCGCCCGCGGCTTCTTGGCCGGAATACCCCTGCCCGGCGAGGAGGCGGCCGTCTCGGCGACCCTCGCCACGAAGGAAAGCAGCTGCTCGACCTCGCGGGCGTGGTCGCGGTTAAGGAAATACATCCCGCCGGAGTTGCGCAAGGGTATCGCCCGGGCCCAGCCGAGCGCCCGCGTCATGACGCGCCTCACCGCCTCACCGTCGTGGCGGTGGCGCTCGAAGGCGAGTTGGCCTTTGAGGTCCTCCAGAGCCTTGGCCTCCACGGGGAGCGGGGGCTTGCCCCCGAGGAGGGACTCGACCTTGAGGCGGCCGTCCGTCACACCCGGAGGGTGTGTGACCTCGACGGAGGCGAAGGGCTCGTAGAACAGGCGCCGCCTGTCCGCGTTCAGGATCTCCGTCACGGCCTGCTTGTTGCCCCTCCCCGTGGCCCGGAAGATCACGTTGGCGAAGTGCTCCTCGTCGTAGGGGGAGCCGTCCCTCGCGGCCGCGAGCCGCACGTGCGCCGCGGAGGCGCCCTCGGCCGAGCGGGTGAGCGCGGCGGACAACGTGGGCGCGCGGGGCAGGAGCGCCTTGGGGTCCATGCCGGCGGCCTCTATGGCCCCGGAGAGGACCTCGGGGGTCATGCGCAGGGCGTCGGAGATCGAGTACCACAGGAGCTGGCCGAGGACCTGCTCTTCCCCGGGGGGGTTGCCCCGGCCGTCCTTGCCCCCGCGCATGTTCGGGCCGATGGCGACGACGGAGGCCTGCTTTCCCTCGAGGATGGTGTCCGAGGAGTCGAAGAGCTCCAGGACGGGCTGTGTGATCATGGCGGGTGTCTCCTTTCGCGGGCGCCCGCTTGTCGGGGCGCCCGCGGGTCTTTACAGGGCGTCGAAGACGCGGGCGGCGGCGTCGCGGCCGCCCGAGGCGCGGGAGAGGTCTCGGGCGTGCAGCAGGCGGTCGGCGTGGGGCTCGAGCGAGCCGCCCCCGGCGTTGTCCCCGACGAGGACGCACACGAGAACGAAGCCCAAAGCGCTCTTGCGGCGGGCGAACTCGGGGGCGAAGTCTTCGGAGAGCTTGCACTGGCCGTCCGTGACTAGGAGCAGGTCGGCCTCAGGGAGGTTCGCGGTCTTGCGCGCGGGGCCTCCTTCCAAAACCTCCAGGGCCCGCTTCAGGGGCGCGTCGTACTGCGTGCCGCCGTCGGCGGCGACGTTCGCTATGGCGAGGAACTTCCTGGGGTCGCGCTCGCCGGGGGAGATCTCCGCCTCGAGGACGACCTTCGTGTTGAAGAAGATGGCGGTCACCGGGCGGGCGTCGGAGGAGAGGCCGGAGCGCGTGGCGGCCTGCGCGAGGGTGAGGGCGACCGCGGAGGCCCAGGCCATCGGCTCGCCGCTCATGGAGTAAGAGGAGTCGACGAGCGCGATCACCGGGCCCTTGCCTATGGGCTCTTGCGTCCTCAGGGAGTACGAGGGAACGGAGCGCTCGGAGAGGCCCCGGTAGAAGTCCAGGGTGCGGTTCGGATCGTCCGTGCCGAAGGCGCGGGCGAGCTCGGAGGGCATGACGCGGGCGAGGTCGCCCGAGGTGGTGATGCCGTGGATCTCGTCGCGGTTGGAGCGGACCTTGCGCCTCCTCGCCGAGGTCTTGAGGTTCCTCATCCGACCGAGCAGGTCCGCGAGGTCCTTCGTGCGCCTCGTCCTGAGGGCGCGGGCGAGCTCGAGGCGTTCCCCAAGCGGGGCGCGGGAGAGGTCGGCGGACTTCAGGCCCCAGGAGGCCAGGGCCCGCTCGTGACGATCGGCCTCGCGTGAGGCGGCGGCCGCCGCCTGGCTCGACGTTCGGCCAAGAGAGGCGGCGGGCGGGGGGTCCGCCGTGTCCGTGCCGCCGCCTTCGGCGCGGCCGTCGACGCTTGGGTCCGCTGGCGCCTCGGTGGGGGAGGGGGGAGCCTCCTGGGGCTCGGCCTGGCGGCGCATCCAGTCGGCGAGGTCCTCGTCCTTGGAGAGCTGGTCGAGGATCTTCTTGGCGGCCTCCGTTGCGGCCAGGGCGCTTGCTGTCTCGTCCGTGGCCGTGGATAGCCGCGCGATCATGGTCCCCTCTTCATCCATCAGGCGGCGGATGAGCGGCCGGTTCGCCCGGAGGTGGGAGGGGTTCGTGTCCGCTTCCGGCACGAAGGCGGGGTCGAACTTGAAGAACATCAGAAACAGGTCGAAGATCAGGGCGGGGAAGGTGGCCGGGCGGGTCCCTCCGCCACGCTCGCCGGCGCCAACCTCGCGGGCCAGTGTGCGCAGGGCGTCGTCCTTCTCGACCATCTCCGCGAAGAGCCGCGCGTCGTGGCGGGTGAAGCGGAGGTTGTTCGTGACGTAGCCGGGGGCCGTCTCGTCGGTGGCGAGAAAGGCGGCGATCCGCTCGGCGCCCCGGCCGGGGCCCCGCGGGTCGCCGTGGCCGTCACCCGCGCCGAAGTCGGGCCTGCCGCCTAGATCCCGAGGCATCTCGCGGCCACCTCCTTGTTCATGCGCCCGACGCGCGCGAGGAGGGCGTCTATGCGCACTATGGCCTGCGTCGCGCCGTGGTTCTCGGCCTCGGAGCGCAGGTCGAGGAGCTTGCGCTCGGCGTTCTGGAGCGCCGCGTTGGCGTCGATGCCGGCGCCCGTCTTGGCGCGGGCCGCCGCGTCGTCGGAGGGGTCCTGCTCGGCCTGGGAGGCCGCCGAGATGGCCGCGTTGTAGGCGTCGGTGACGTCGTCGAAGATCGCTTGCGCCCTGGCAGCGCGGGGGTTCGCGGCCTTCATCACGATCCTCTTGACGTCGGCGATGTGGTCCTCGGCCTCCCAGAGGGCGTGGGCGAGCACGGATAGGTCGGATCTTTCGGCCTTGCTGCGCCCCGAGAGGTAGGCCTCGGCCTTGATCAGGCCCACCAGGGCGGCGCGCCGACGGTCGGAGAGCTCTATCTCGAGGGCGGCGACCTCACCGAGCACCTCCTCCATCGCGTCAAAGACGGGCGAGGCGTCCACTTGGGCGGCCTCCGAGGCGGCCCCGTCGATATCGGCCTCCGTGAGCATGGGTGAGAGCTTGCGGGCGGCGGCGTGCCCTTCGGGGGCGTTGGCGAGCTCCATCATCCTGCGGACGTTGTGGGGGTCCTGCATGTAGCCGACGTCGTAGCGCAGGACGAAGCGGTCGTGGAAGGCCTCCAACGAGTCGTCGCGCTCGTCGGGCAGCTCGTTGGAGGAGCCGACGAGGAGGCGAAGCGGTACGCGCCTTTCGGGCTCGGTACCGTTCTTGACGAGCCCCTCCGCCATGATCGTGAGCAGGCGGGTGAGGACGGTCGGGTTGGACTTGTAGACCTCCTCTATGAGGGCGACCTTCGCCTCCGGTAGCATGCCCGAGGTGTTGCGGCGGAAGGTGTCCTCGGCGTAGCCCTTCGCGCTAACGGGCCCGAAGAGCTCGTCGGTGGTGGCGTCGCGGGTGAGCTGGGCGCGGAAGTACGGGTCCTGGCCGTCGGCCACGCCCTCCCACCTGACGCCGTCGCACAGGAGCCTGAGGAGCATGCTCTTGGCCGCCCCCTTCTTGCCGAGAAAAAGAACGTGGGAGCGGGAGAGCAGCCCGACGATAAAGCCGCGGACGGCCTCCTCGCGCTCGAAGACGCGGCCGTTTATCTCGCGCTCGAGGTCGAGCAGCTTTTCGCGGGGGGTCCTCTCGTGGGACTGGGCTACGGCTTGCATGGGTCTCCGGGCCTCCTTCGGCGGGGTTCGGGCTGTCCTGGGTGCCCGCCCGGCGGCCTCCCCGAGGGGTGTGAAGGGGAAAAGAGAAGAGAGAAGAACCGGGGCGGCTCGGGCCGGACGGGCGCCCCGAAGGGTCGGCCGGCCCGAGTGCCCTGCGTGTTGGTGAGGAGGGGTGTGATTTTCGGATTTGTTTGTCGGGTCTGTTAGGCTGATCGGCCATGGCTGCCGACCTGAAGGCCTTCCTGTGCAACTGCTTCGTCCGGGGCGAGGGGGGCGGGGTCCGCGTCGGGCGGCATTGGGTGCCGAACACCATCGACCTTAGCGTGGGCGGCCGCGACCTGAGCATCGTGCAGAGGCCCGAGGGGCTGGTGATCAGCGCGAACAAGCACGACGGTTTCCTTATCCGAACCACGGACATCGTGGTTGCCGACGTGGGGGCGGAGGAGCGAGAGGAGGTTTGGGTGCTGCTGGAGAGGCTCTCCTACCTGCTCTCGTTCGCGGGATGCTCCGAGGTTGAGTGCTACGGATGGGATCACCCGCAGGACCCGCCGATAAGGAACATGCACTGGACCACCTTCGCCCGTGCCCGCTACTCCAAACCCACGCTGGCGATCAGGGAAGCAGGGGTGGTGAGGGGTTACCTCGAGGGCGTCTGGTCGGAGTACGCGCGAGTGGAAGAGCAAAGGGACCTTCGTAGGTCCATCGATATCTTCACCACGGCGGAGACGCACGGTCTCCCGATGGAGCTCAAGCTCGCTACGATCTTTATCCTGCTGGAGAACCTGAAATCGACGCACGCCCGCGAGCGGGCGTACGCGTTCAAAAGAGGCAAATGGGAGAAACCCAACGGCGATCGGCCCGGCTTCCGACCGCTGCTGGAGGAGATGCTGGTAGGTGCAGGCATGAACTCGCCGGACCTTGGCGCCGTTGTGAAGTTGCGCAACGAGATCATCCATTCGGGGGTCAGCGAGCTGCCCTTCGAGGAGCAGGAAGAGATCTACGGCGAGTGCCAGGACATGGCGCGGGAGTACCTGCTCCGGTCGTGGGGCTACTCCGGGGAGTTCCGGCTCTACGGCGGGCGTGGGATGTCGAGGAAACGTATCTGACCCGGCGGTCGGCGGGTAGATCACTTCGCCCGGGTCGGTCTGGTCTGGAGGGACAAACTGTCGACCGGCCCACCTCTCGGCCGCCGCCGGCGTCGAGCCCATGACACCGCCCTCACCGCCCTACTCCCCCGGCGAATGGTCGTCCGCGGACCCCGCCCAGGCCCCACCCCAAGCCCCGGCCACGCCCGAGCTCGCATCGGGACCCAAGGAGGGCCCCGCCGCGCGAACCGCGCCGTCCCCGGAGCCAGCCGACACGCCCGCGGCGGACGTCGCGGCCGAACGGTCCGGCCCCCGGCCCACGAAGGATCACGCGCCTGCTCGGCGCCGACAGCGCAAAGCCGTGTCGCAGGCCGATCCCGAGCTAATGCCGTCCCTCTTCTAGCCCCGCCGCACCACCAGCCGGCCCGACCCCAGCGAAGCCGCCGACAACGCAGGAGGACCGATGAGCCCCGCCGACGACCGACGCACCGCAAACCCCTCCGCGCCCCCGCCGCACGTGACCGTCCTCGAAGGGCCCGACCCGTCAAGCCTCTACAGCGCCGGCGTGCTCTCCTACCCCCTCTCCCTCGTCGCGGGCTCCCAGAAAGCCCCCACGCGCGAGGGCGCCCTGGAGGCGCTCAAAGCCCGGCTCGCAGAGCTCGGCCGCCCGGCCGAGCTTTCCGTCTTCGACAGCCTGGAGGCGGCCCGCGAGGAAGTCAGACGACGCTCGGCGGCGGGAGAACTTCGGGCCGCGATCGCCCCGGCCTACCGGGCCCGCGTCGCCGCGCTCGTGCCCGACAGGCCGGACCTAATCGAGGCCCTCGATGCCCTCGACTACGTCCTGGGTGGCGTCGCCCGCGGGCGACACAACCCGGAGCCCGCCCCCGTGAAAGACGGAAAGATCGTTTGTCACGCCTGCGGCGCCTACGGAACGCCGGAGGGCCGCAGGGCCGCCTACGCCGGATACGGCTTCCGCGCCACCGCCGACGCCCTCGTCACGGTCGACATGACCGACAAGGGCGAGACCCAGAACATCTCCGACCCCGAGGTCCAGATCGACCCCAGGGGCTTCCGCGAGCTCGTTTGCCGCTGGTGCGAGTCCGACCTTCCCGACCTGCCGGCCGAAGACTTCTACCGCCTGCGAGGGGCGGCCAGAGACGCCGCCGATGGCGCGCCGTGACCCGCGCCGGACCCCGCCGGCGCCAGCAAACCCAGCCCGAGCTCCCCTTCGTGAACTCCGCACAGCGCAAGAGGGTAAGCGCGCTCAAGCGCCTCGTCGCCCGGGCCCGGAGGGTCGAGCGCGAAGGCCTCGGCCCGAAGGACGTAGCCTGCCCCCACTGCGGGGCGCCGCCCTTCGTCTCCGTGAGGCGGGATCCCGGCCATTGCCGCACCCCTGGCGGCCCCCGCTCGGTGGGCGGTCCCCTCCCCCACCACGCCGACCACAAGGCGCGCGTGCAAGAGGCGGCCAGCCAGAAGACGGACATAATCCGCGCCGGAGAACGGGCGAGGCAGGAGCTGCGCCGCGTCTCGCCGTAGAGGTGGGCCGGTCGACAGTTTGTCCCTCCAGACCAGACCGACCCGGGCGAAGTGATCTACCCGCCGACCGCCGGGTCAGATACGTTTCCTCGACAT
>QQTW01001994.1_pt1 | contig 14638 bp, 10 predicted proteins | sample 1904831 | NCBI WGS metagenome assembly QQTW01 (sample SAMN09435610, study PRJNA476489) | Subsurface metagenome, whole genome shotgun sequencing project. | reverse complement strand
CCGAAGACGCGCTTTGGCCGTGCGGTGTTTTCGGTTTCTGAGATTCTGAGATTCTGGATCAGGACTGCGTCAAGTGCGTCAAGTGCTGAGTGACAGAAGCCGGATACCAAGGTATCTATCTGTCTCATCGTCGGTCCTCTTCGCAATTTGCATGCCGTTCTGTGTCCGCATCAGGCCATCGCTTTCATTCAGATTCCGCTCGTCAACCCCATTCTCCCTCCCAGCAGCGGTGAGCTTAGCTCGAGCGGCGCACCAGCGCGTGCCCTTCACCACGGCGGAGCCAAACCCAGCGAAGCGGCGAAAGATGGCCGGGCCCTCAATCGGCACTCACAAGTGAGCCTAACACAGCTCATGACCCCAGAGCCCCCAGCCACTCCCCCACGCTGACTCTCCCTCTCCCCTCAAAGCGGCCACTTCCACGCAGACGAAGCGCTCGCAGTGTATCTACTCCGACTGCTGCCTACATACAAAGACAGCCCCGTAGTGCGCACCCGCGACCCCTCGGTGCTGCAGGGCTGCCACACGGTGGTCGACGTCGGGGGCGAGTACGACGCGGGCGCGCACCGGTTCGACCACCACCAGCGCGGCTTCGACGCCGTCTTCCCCGCGCACGCGACGAAGCTGTCCAGCGCGGGGCTCGTGTATCTGCACTTCGGAAAGGAGATCATCGCGCAGCAGACGGGGCTGGATGTTGCGGGTGAGGAGGTCGCGCTGCTCTATGAGAAGCTGTACGACGACCTGGTTGAGGCGTTCGATGCGAATGATAACGGCGTCGCGCTGTATGACCCCGTGGAGCTTGCGAAGGCGGGGGTGAAGAAGCGGTTCAGTGAGCGGGGATTCAGTATCGCGTCTGTGGTGAACCGGTTGAACCGTGTTCCCGTGTCGAGTCAAGATGGGGATGGGCAGGCGGAAGAGGATAGGCGGTTCATGAAGGCGTCTGTTTTTACCGGGGAACAGTTCATATGTAGGAAAACCCCTCCGACCGTTTCTTGGGTTTTGGAATCCTCTTGCCACAACCGCTGCTCTCACATCCATGAATGCAACTGCATAGCCACTAACACTCCTCCAAACACAGCGGAGCTCACAGACAAGCACCGCGCCTGGCTCCCCGCCCGAGCCATCGTCAAAGAGGCCTTTGACAAGCGCTTCGAGCACGATCCCAAAGGCCGGATCCTCGTCCTCCCTCACCGACAAGAAGGCATCCCCTGGTCCGACCACCTATACTCGCTCGAAGCGGCCTCCGCCTCGGTCGCCACTCAGGTCCCTCCATCCGCCGCTCCCACCTCCTCCACGACCCAGGTTCTCTACGTCTTGTTCCCCGAGTCCGGCGAGGAGGGCTCCAGATGGCGGATCCGCGCCGTCGGCGTCGAGGGCGATAGCTTTGAGAACAGGCATCCGCTGCCGGCGGCGTGGCGGGGTGTGAGGGATAGCCAGTTGAGTGAGGTGGCGGGTGTGCCTGGTTGCGTCTTCTGTCACGCGAGCGGGTTCATCGGGGGCAACGAGACGTTTGAGGGAGCGCTGGAGATGGCGAGGAAGGCGGTCGAGATGGATTGAGGGACTGAAAAAGGTTATGAGGGCAGCGTATTACGAGACTAAAAGCGTGAAGACAGGAGTCACGTCCTGCACGCACCCACAATGCAAGATTCAGGCACGAGTAGCTCGCAGAATGTTCATATGTATGAGAAATTTTTACATATAGTGTAGAAACCATACAATCCATCCGAGCTCAAAAAGCTGGTAAGGACAGCCACATACGCAGAAGATAGACAGATGAAGAGTAAATCTGCGCCAGGAGCATCAAGCAAGACAGCAAAGCCGAAGCCAAAAGAACCCGTGTGCCCGTCATGTAGCCCAACTCCAGCCCGTCCGAAGAGAATAAGAAAAAGATGGCTCAGCTACACATATTGTAGCCTTGAAAGGACAGTCGGTGCAAATCCCTCGCACTCCCAGTGCTTTCGACAATTCCGGTGAGCATGACCTCAGTGCCGCAACGGCAGCATCTCTCTCTCGCCCGCGCCACCACGCGGAGTGAAACCCTCGGGTCGGCTGGGCTCCTTGACGTCCAGCCCTGCGCTTGGCCGCGCTTGATCGTCTTCGGCCTCGAGCTCTTCGGCGCTCGTCTCTCGGTGCAGGAAGCTGCTTTCCTTGACCGGACTGCTGGACGGAACGTTTGAGTGATGCGCGTTGCCCGGGACAGGTAGGGACACGCTGTTGCCGTTGTGCTGCGCCGTATTGTGGGGGATGTTCTCCGGGACGGGATGCTCACGGCCGATTTGGGTGACGCCAATGTCGGACGCTTTGCCCGCTTTGCTCAGGGCGTAGTCGCCGCTATCGAAGTACTTGCGTTCCTGGTGACCAGAGCAAGAGAGTCAGTGGGCGAGCTGTGCCGAGGAAGTGGATGGAGGCATTCGAGACGGGTAAGGAGGAGGAGCCTGGTCTATAAGTTGCTGGGGGATGCTCACCTTCAGCTTGTTCTTGAGGAGGTCTTTCTTATTAGGGAGCTTGCCGTAAAGGCGGAATAGCCGTTGCTCGTCCGGAGAGAGCGACTAAGGAAGTAAGCTGTCCGTTTGCTTCTGACGTGGAAACCAACTGCCGCTTACGCTAATGTCAACCTTGTTCTGCTGGTGAGGATTCATCTTGTAACACCGAATAGGAGGTCGGAGGGTTGGTTGGATGGACTGATGGAATGTGCGCCGTGAGGTCAGAAACTGTCTTTGTTCCACTGCCGGGGTCCTTGATTTTGTGCTTTGTTCGTCAGCCACATGTAAACTCCAGCCGATGTCTGGTGGAACAAGGCTCACAGAGCAACTTTGAGGTGTTTGCGAGACCGTGGTTTGATGACCTGAGTCGACGTGGAAGTTTGACAAGTGCAGACTTTTCCACGCAAGGCCCGGCTGTTGTATCCCAGCGTCCAGCAAGCCCGGTGAGTCACAGTTCCCAAGGTTGAGTGATAGGTGGACCAAGAGCGAGAATAAATTCCCGTTGAACAGTAGCCTCAAGACAATTGAGTTCTCGGGCTAGGCAAGGAAGGGCCGGTGCTGTGTCGAAGCACGAGAGAAGGCGGGGGCCGACGGGAGTAGCAGACGCGGGACAACGATGTCAATCGATTCGTTCTTTGAGTGACCTTGTCGTCGAAAAGGAGCCAATTGTAAGTTGGTCGCGCAGTTTGTAGTAAGCTGATTGCTGTACAGGAATCTCGAATATGACGGTGGGAGGATGTTTCTGTGACGATGAGCAGGAGGAGGACGTGAATTGGGCAATTGGCTTTCTCGTCACGCGGCGGCCATCACTGACACTCCGCTCAGACTTTTTGGCTGCACGGACCGCGCAGACACCTCAAGTGCTTGCAGCCGGCTGCCGTCGTGTCTGCACTAAGTACTTTGCATGTACCGGCTCACATGCCGCACGCAGCTCGGATACTTGAGCTATACTTGAAGACTGCCGACTCCTCGAGCTTCTATGGATGAGCTCCTCCATCCATGGATGGGACTTCTACAACCACTCCGCCACCCCTCTCTCGATAGCAGTCTCGATAGCAGTCTCGATAGGGTTCGTGAGCCTTCCGCTCTCTCCCATGGTTCTCCCCTTAGAGCAGAGTATAAAATCCCGGATAGATTCTCGGGGAAGCGGATAGGTAGATGCAACCCGGGCGCTCACATCCGTTGCCGTTCCCCGCACGAATCATCGTCCCCAGTGCTGGAACTTACGGCTCGAGCAAGCCACACGGCGACCAAGGGTGTTACGGAAGCAAGAGCGCAGTGCAGCAGAGTGAGCGGGTGACCTAGCGGTGATTGGATTGGCAGATGCATGTTCAGGGAAAACGGTAACCCGTTGACAAGGAAATCCAAGGGATCCTAAAGTCTTGTTTCCGCAGTTTGCGCTGCAACGGCGTTTGCAACTGCCGCGCAAACCCAACTGGCAAGCGTGGAGCTGCAGAGTTGCAGAGCTGCATACAGAATTCCCAGCGGCGCACAATCATCATGACAAGCGGTGAAAACTCCAACGGAGACAAAGTCTTCATCGTTGAACATTTGGACCCCGAACTCGAGAAATGGTCGGCGCTGGAATACATAGCGATTGCAAAAGAATGCTTGGAAGCCGGCGCTCGTTTCTGCCTCACCTCGGTTCCCAAGGGCATGGTGCTACCGTCCGAAATAAGGGATGCGAAAGGGCTGCACATAGAGCATGATAGCGTTGAGCAGCTGTACCATGATAGAAAGAGCACGGTTTGCCTGCTGGATCCCGCTGCGGATGATGAATTGAGCCCAGAAGACGGCGCCCGCTTCGAAGTCTTTCTTTTCGGAGGTATACTAGGTCAGTCATACATGTATCTCACTATGCAGTAATTTTTCTTAACGTGACGTAGGTGACGATCCCCCCCGAGGTGCGCATTCCATCATCTGAAGCACCTCGAGCATATTGACACCCGCGCAGACCGGACGAAGGAGTTGCGAAAGAAAGGCTTCCCGAGAAGACGGCTGGGCCCAGTCCAGATGACGACCGACACCGCTGTCCGCGTAACAAGAATAGTCGTTGTAGATAAGGGTAGGGCAACCGGCTTTAGTTGACGATGCTATGCTGATGCTGATTCACCCAGTCTCACTCGATGATATCCCGTATATCGACAATCCGGAAATCAAGGTAGACCGCCACGAATCCACCGTCATGCCTTTCCGGTACGTTAAGGACAGCCAAGGGCAGCCTGTGATGCCGGAGGTAAGACGCCAATAGCAAACCCGATCTTCGAGCATAATACAGAGCTGATCAATCCAGGGAATGGTTGATCTGATAAAAGCCGACTCTGAGAGAGGTTTTGGAGATGTGCTTTGACCGATCAAGAGCGTGAGTTCGCCACTTGAAAAGGAGATAAACTATAAGAGGTCATCGATAAGCTTTAATAAGAACACTGCGTGCGCTCTCCGTGAGCTGTTTTCTCGAATTAAATGCGGCCGAAGCCTGTAACATGCATATGGGGGAATGACCGTCATGAATGCAGTATGTCAGAGCCGTGGCCTGAAGGGTATCCTCATATCTGGCAAAACAAAGTCCGATCGCTCTGACCAAAATCATGTATGTATTCCAGAGTTGCCATAGAACCGCTCATCGCATCCCAGTCAATGAATTGTTTGCAGGATGGTAAGGCGCTATGATAATTAGGCGCTATGATAATAAGGCGCTATGCAAGATCAACATCAGCCGCGACGGCTGGAAGGTTAGCTTTATATGTAAAAGTATAAATAGAAGCGGCAAATTCAAGCCTGAGGAGCCGGTTTCGCAAGCGGTGATCTTTGCCAAGACCTGGCGACCTCTCAAACATCTTAGGACCTGATGAACACCGTGACCACTTTTCTCAACTCAGGCGCCACTCTCAGAAAACTGCGAAGTCAGCACCGACATTCCCTTGAATCACATCACATCGTCTAATATCGCAACTGCCGATACCTCTCTCTAATGCTTCCGCGTCTTGGTGGCATACCCTTTATCTAGGGATTTCAGGACACGAATCACCTCCTTGCAGGAACCAGGCGTCCAATCCGCTGCATCCTCCGCCCATGCATCGCCTCGCAACTCTTCGCTCTCGACCCTAAGACTTTACCACTCTATCTTGGAGACTATTCTTTAATATCTATCGTGCCGTACAGGTGCGCGCCTCATCGCTTTCCTGGCTCTGCAACCTGGCCCCACACATGTACATACATACAACATTCCTAGGACTTCGACAGTTGATGATATCTTCTCGAGTCTTAGCCTAAATACATCCAACCTGTCATCATGGGACACTCCTTCGACCCGTCGTCATCATGGCGAATACCGCGGATAATGGCATTCATCTCTCAAGTACTACTGTTCGGTTTTCTGTGGCTTCCGGGAAGTCTCGCAGAGAAGACAGCAGCAGACTACTATGTCCGTTCTCTGCCTGGCGCACCGGACGGTCCGTTACTAAAGATGCATGCTGGGTATCTTCACCGTTCTTTTCATTCAAGCCGAAACTAATTTGGGAACCAGCCACATCGAGGTAGCGCCAGAGCATCACGGAAACCTCTTTTTCTGGCATTTCCAAAACCGACACATCGCAAACAGGCAGCGTACAGTGATATGGCTCAACGGTGGTCCAGGGTGTAGTTCTCTGGACGGCGCGCTGATGGAAGTGGGACCGTATCGGGTGAGGGAGGGCGGCAAACTGGAGTACAATGAAGGATCGTGGGATGAGTTCGCGAATGTGCTCTTTGTCGACAATCCCGTCGGGACCGGCTTCAGCTACGTGGACACGGACAGCTTTCTTCATGAGCTTGACGAGATGGCCTCCCACATGATCATTTTCCTGGAGAAGTTCTTTGACTTGTTTCCGCAGTACGCTCGTGACGATGTGAGTCCTCTCATTGACAAGCCTTTGCTTCCTGCTGACAAGAGACCAGATATACCTTGCCGGAGAGTCCTACGCCGGACAGCATATTCCATACGTTGCCCGTGCCATTCTCGAACGCAACAAAAACACAGTCAAGGAGCCGTGGAGTCTATCAGGCCTTCTGATCGGCAACGGCTGGACCTCGCCCGTTGACCAGTACCTGTCGTATCTCCCATACGCATACAAGCATGGCGTGGTAGAGGCTGGCTCGGACGCGGCGAACAAAGTCGAGAAACAGCAAGCGATCTGCGTCAAGAACCTGGACGACAAAGGCAAAGGCCACGTCGATACTGCATCCTGCGAAGAAGTCCTGCAGGAGATCTTGCGCGTCTCGCAGAAGAACGGTCAATGTATCAACATGTACGATGTGCGCCTGACGGATAGCTATCCCTCTTGTGGCATGAACTGGCCGCCTGACCTCGAGCACGTGACTCCATATCTACGCCGGCAAGATGTCATACGCGCGCTCAACGTCGATTCCAACAAGCGAACCGGTTGGACCGAATGCAATGGCGCAGTGGGCTCAAACTTCCGGGCACGCAACTCACGGCCCGCCATCGAGCTGATGCCGGATCTCCTGGAGTCCGTCCCGGTCGTCCTCTTCTCCGGTGACCAGGATCTCATCTGCAACCACATCGGCACCGAGGAACTGATCCACAATTTAAAATGGAACGGCGCAAAGGGCTTCGAGCTCTCCCCGGGCACCTGGGCGCCACGACGGGAATGGACCTTTGAGGGCGAAACTGCAGGCATCTACCAGTCCGCCCGCAACCTGACATACGTCCTCTTTTACAATTCAAGTCACATGGTCCCGTTCGACTACCCACGCCGCACCCGCGACATGCTCGACCGCTTCATGGGCGTCGACATCGCCTCGATCGGCGGCGTCCCGACCGACTCACGCATCGACGGCGCCCAAGGCCCCCAGACCTCCGTCGGCGGCCATCCCAACTCGACCGTCGCGCAGCAGGCCGAGCTCGACCGCGTCAAGGCCGCCACCTGGCGCGCCTATTACAAGTCCGGCGAGATCGCGCTCGCCATCGTCATCGTCGCCGCCGCCCTCTGGGGCTGGTACATCTGGCGCGCGCGCCGCAGGCGTCGCGGCAGGTACGGCTCCGTCGGCGACGAGCCGGGCAGCGCGAACGTTGCGGCTTCGCTGCGGGAGGGATTGTTGGGTAGGAGGGGTCTCGGGCTCGAGCCGCTGCGTCACAAGCGAACGCCTGGCGAGAGAGATGTCGAGGCGGCGGACTTTGACGAGAACGAGCTCGACGATCTGGGCGGGGACGAGGATGATGATGACGATGGTGAGCGGGCGAAATTGACGCGGGAAGACAACCATCTGAACAAGGAGCGGTATAGCTTGGGAGATGCGAGCAGTGGCGACGACGAGGCGTCGGAAAATGTAAAGCAGCCAAATGGTCATGAGAAATGAGGCTGGCGCGGAGATGCGTGGTGGCGTTTGGAGCAAAGCAGGCGCCGCTGTTGGTACTGCGGCGCGCTGGGATGAAGTCCGCTTTTGCTCATGTAGAAAATTGGTAGACAGCGTTTACAGGAAATGGATTGTCGTCAAATGCGTTGGATTCTTGGATTGCTTGATATCGCCATCCATCTCCCTCGCTTCCTACCCATTTGCATTTCTATAATGTAGCCCGTAGATTGAAAGCAGGATGTTCCACTTTATCAACATCCATATCAACATAGCTGCTCAGCAGAGCAACTACTAAGAAAACCTGAGACCAGAGCCACATAGATTACACAAAGCAGCAGCTCGAACAAGCACAGCGACGTACAGGCAGGCGTATTGGGCGTCAAGACAGAATTTGCCGCTGCAGTCAACGATATGTGCGCCTAGAAGCGAACCCGATGCACCAACGTCGCGCCTTTTGAGGGGCCCGACTAGGCACGCAGCGGGATTAGAAAGGCGTTTGAGAGTCTCTGCTCTTGGTCACACGGGAATGCGGAAAGTCAACTGAGGAGTTTGTGACTGCCCAAGGGTTATTGGAGACCGTGTTTGGTATCATGAAGAGAAAAGAAGAGAGAAGAGAGAGCCGGCGGCAAAATATACGAGTTAAAGTCTTGGCGCTGATCTCCCGCTAGCACTAATTAACTCGACCTGTCGAATCTTTGGCTGCCGGTCCATCTTTTGACAATTGCATATCACTATGGATTTCTCGCACGTTGCCTCACATAGCAGGCTTTTCATTGGTCTATTGCTTGCCGATAGAGGCTTGACGACGAACTGAACTAGAGCGCATATGGATTGTCTTTCAACTATTCAATATGAGCAGTCCAGGGCCTGCTCAACTTAGGGGTACGATTTTATCGGCGTTTGCACGCTTCAAGCGATCAATTATCTAACAAGAATTCCTGCACCTCAACCTTCGATATATCAGTCATAACCGTAATCGCCATATGAAGGACGTGAACAAGCCCAAGAGGAAAGACTCACACACGATTTCGGTCTCTGTAGAGTCGGTTGAACACACTTCAGCCCTTGAAGAATGCATTCGAGATCCTCTGGATTGTTGCTTTCCAAACTCGCCACTTTATCACCCTCCTTGCTGGGCGTGCGAGCCATGCTGAGCTCAAATAGACGGCATATATCCTCTGCGTCGACCCAAGGCCCAACGGAACGCGGTATCGTGAAGCCTTTGAGCAGGCAGCTTTCTTTGATGGTATAGATGACGTCCATTTTGCAAGCGCCCTTCCAGCCCAGCAGTTTGAGTCGGACATTGTACCGTCGGATCCCGTCAACTTCTTCGTACAAATATTCGCAGTTGGATTGCGTCAGCTTTAGGAAGGGCCACGCGGCGACTGCTATGGGCTTATGGGTAGCGGAATCGACGTTTTGAACCAGTTCTCGAACGCTCAAGGCAAATGAGCTGAAAAAAGTCATGACAACGACAAACGATAGCAGAAGCGAATTGCGACTCATTCTAAGAACATCTTTCATCAACATCGCGAAAAACTATCAAGCGGATCAACCGCTCCATAGGAACGGAAAGGTGCCATCAAGACCAGGACAAGTCGACGGTAGACCCCTATATACCCAGAAAAGCCCATCGCGATTGAGCGTGGGATGAGGCAGGTAGTACACGGCATTCGGCTTTAGCTGGGATCTTCATCACTGCTTCCTGGTGGAAGGATTCCCAAGGTCCCTGAATGTGCCTTGTGCGAGCAACCTTGGAACAGCCGACAGCTGACGTGAGCCTCCGGTGCCGAGGGGAAGGATTCAGGAACCTGGGCCGGCTTTTAGGCGTTTGGCATGTTGGTCCCTGATGACAGCCAAACGTGCAGGACACGTGCTGCTCAAGCAAGAGCGTATCATTAGTAACACCAAAGCTATTACTCAAGAAGGCTAGGAAGGTGAAGGATTAATGCGTGCCGTAGTACGTGGTAGAAGAAAGGATCCGTGATGTCCTCGCCGCACATGTCAAATGGTGTAACAGGCAGGTGGTGGGAACGAACCGTGGCGCTTTGATGAAAAAGCATTTGCGCGCATCCCAAGGTGCTGGAACCGTGTATGACTGGGGTGCAACAGGGACAAGATCTTAGGGGCAAGATAAATTCTAACGAAACTAGCATCCCATTGGCGACATAAAAATCTCATTACATCCAATGACGATGGAGGAGCGCGATAGCAGACCTCTAGGTCGCAAGGGTTTAGTCTTTGGGCCCATTCAGGGAAACAGGCATGGGCGTAACCCAAGAATGCAACGCCGCAGCACCATATTTCCGAAGGCGGCTTCCATTCGTTTTGCGAATGCTCATGCATATGATCATAAAGCCAATGTATTAGCTATAAATCTACTAATACAAGCAGCGCCCATGCTGAAATGCTCCTCTAGTTATAGTAGTCATCCTTATCATCCGCCTTGCTGCCCGTGTACTTGAGCGAGAACAGACCACGCTCGATGCTGTTGAGCAGGATGTATCCGCTGGGGAAATAGGGGTAGACGCTCCATGTGCCGACGAACTCGACGACTCCACCGACGGCGTCGTCCTCGGGATGGCAGTCGAAGAAACCGGCCTCCTTGAATCCCTTTCCGGTGGGGTCCTTGCTCACCGTGTTCACATCGACGATGCGCAGACCCGAGCCGTAGTTGGCCTGGTAGGAAAGACCGTCGACAACGTACTGGTTGTGGTCGATGGCCTTGGCCGGGGACTGGTAAGTGCCAGTGTTGACGGGCTTCTCCAGCGATTTGATATCCCAGATGTAGGTCGTGGTGCGGTTGTTGGCAGCGACGCCGGTCTTCTCCAGCTCGTCAAGCTCATCGTCAAGGAGGAGGTACTCCTGGTTGACGTTGTCTACCAGCCAGCCTTGATGGGTGTACGCGGCACCGACGTAGGGCGTGCGCGAGATGACCTTGGGAGCGGATTTATCGGTAAGATCCATGACGGTGAGCTAGAGTGTGGTCAGCAGCCATCTGAATCGTCCGTGTGCGTGCAGAAGCTTACGGTGTCCTCATTGTAGCCGAAGCAAATCTCCTTGCCCCAGTACTTCTGGTCTGGGCCATTGTAGATGACACACTGAGCGTCATGAACGTAGCCATCCTCGCTCAGGCAGCCAGGAGACGTGGGGTTCGCAGGGTCCGAAACGTCAACCATGAACATGCCTCCAGCACAGCTCAAGTTGCGTGCCGTGCCGACAGCGTAGATCATGTTGGTCTCCTCGTGAGCGACGATGTTGTGAGACGATCCGAAACCCGAGAACCACGCCGTCTGATCCGTCTCGATGGAGAACTCCTTGGGCTCCGTGACGTCCATGAGCTAGATATCGTTAGCGAAATGCGTAGATGACGGGTTGATAGAGCACACCTTGCGGAGATCGAAGATCTGGAGGCCGTGGCCTGGTGCTTCAGCGCCAATGTAGGCATAGCCATTGATGACCTTGATGTCTCTCCAGAGACTCGCCTCGGTCTGGGTGGGCAGACGACCAAGGTAGACGAGGCTACCATCTTTCTTGATTTCGACGAAGGCGCTGCCATCAGTCTGGCCGGCGATACCGAATTCACGACCATCGGGAGCAGTCCAGCCTATGAAGAGCAGTCAGCGTCGAGGTCAAAAAGAAAAGGCCAAGGACATTGACAGGCGCGGATTATAATTCATTGCAGGTAACAGGTAGCAAGAGAGATGATTCGATTCCACGTACCCCACACATCGTTTCCTTCTCTGGTGGTCGAGCCCATTTGCTCGTGGCTGAGGAAAGAGTGCAAATCGACCTTGTCGCATGCGAACTCTCCTGCCTTGCCGCCCCGGCAAGGAGTAACGGCCTTGACAGCGCCGTACCTGCCCTTGTCGAAGAAGCCCTCGGCCTTCATCTTCTCGAGCTGCTGAACCTTGAGGGTCTTGAGCAGCTCCATCTTGTTGAGAGCCTGCTCACGAGCGGCAACGCCCAGGGCAGACAAGCCCAGCGCCAGGACTGGAGAGAACTTCATGATTACTTTGCAAATACAAGATGAGAAGAAGAAAAGAGTGATCAGAAGGACTGAAGCGGACACCGGCAAAAATCATTCTGAGGGGTATCCCTTGACATCTTTATATCCGTAGACAACCTCCCAGCACCCCTCAAGAACCATTTCGAATCGGGTCATATGCCCGCAATAGTGAATACGATTGATATACGATCTTCCAGGACTCTACGCACCATTCGAAGATACATGGTGTGGTGCGCGGCATGGTGTCCCGATTGTCGAGGTGCATTCGGACGTTTATTCGAGGACTTGCAGAGATGAGATGCCGCCTAGCGGTTGACCAAACGGAGCCAAGAGTCCGAAGGCGAACGACAAGCGCAATGTTACCGGTTGTCGGTCTCAATTCCCCTGCCCTTGGCATCGTGGGGCAAACCTCGGCCTGCCTAGAATCAACTAGCGGGCCCGCCTATGTGCGGAGAAGACAGGGGCCTTCCCGAGCGCCATGGGCAGCGTTTGGCAACGGCGACGCCCTCGGCACCGGACTTTTCGCACCTCGGGCTCTCCCGACTTGTTTCGAGGGTTGGTCCGAACGGACATGAGCCTCCTTTGCGAAACATATAGAAGTACTGTTAGATAAATTCGTAGTGTGCGATGTGGGTGTACTCAGATCTTTCGAAAGTTCGGAGGTTCGCAAGATCAGCCGAAGTCCACTCAGGTGTGACGGTTTTGACCTCGGGCCGCTGACTCCGACGGCAATGGGATTACGACGAGCGCCTGCATGTACGATGATTATGCTAAAGTTAGAGGAATGCGTACAGAGGAGCGAAGCAAAAGAGGGGGTGTGAAGCGAGCGAGTGACCGATCATATTACGATTTATTCCTTCCTCATCAAGATAATCGTCCCGAGCAGAATCGCAAAAGGTTGGATTCGGGAAGCAAGGGGTTATCAGTTGACGACTAGCCGCGTGGCGGTCCTCTTGTTAATGCAAGTGAATACCCGGAAAGCCACCCGCGGACGGCATGCAGATGAAATGTACGTCATGGACGCGACGATAAGACATGGCTGTGGAACAAATATGCAAGGAGGAGGAAGCTGACTTTCATGTCTCCGCGACGGTTCGTCGCCACAAAGTGAATACGAAGTGCCCAGGTATTCCAACGCTGATCAAGAAATAATTACCCAAGGGTCCGAGACGTTTGGAAGTGTCTCCACTAGCGGAGCCACTCAGGTGTTGATGTCTGGTACGCTGACCGCTAGCACTCTGATTCTCCGACGCTCATGCAATGATTACATAGTAGTTGCATTGCGCCTTGCTTCGGAATGTTCTTACTGGCTAATAACACTACAGTAGCAGTCAGTAGGTGCGCAAGTGCGACAGACATACCTCTAGTCTGCTTTGCATATGATTGGAGAGGGGCTATTGGCTGACTTTAACTTCAACGTCTCACTCTCCGCTTCCCGTCAACCGAGGTGTAAATGTCCCGATCTTGCCGTCGGTCCACGCCAAAGTAATGGTCCAGATGCACTTCATCGGACGGGCCCTGAATGAGATCAGTGGCGAGAGCTGAGGAGCGGCCCCCCAACTGGCCATTCGTAGGAAGCATACCAAATCCCATAACCCCACTTGAGGCTCGCTGCGGGTGGAAACTAGCAGCTGTTGCTGGTATGCTTGAGGGAAGCGGTGCGGGAAGTCGACCCTGACCGCGCATATCTGGCGTCAAATTAGGCTCAGGTCGGCGGAAGAGGCCGTCCTCGCTCCATACGCTGGGACGTGCGGTATGGTCGTGGTAGTTGACATGATTCCGGCTGCTCAACCTTGGTTCAACATGCATATGAACATTAGGGCTGACTTGACGTCGAGGGACCGAGGAAAAGGCTCCAAGGCCATGGTTCGCCTGCCAGCCTCTCTGCGACGTAGGCAAACTCTGTTCGCGCCTGACTTTCTGGACTCGCGACGATGTGCTTCCGCTCCGTGTTCTTCCAAGCCGATGGTCGATTCCGTTGGGTTGCGGAGAGCGTCGACTTCTGAAGAAAGGACTTGCAACTGAGCGCTCTGCGACGGTATGCTCAGATAATCGTCTTGGAGGCGACGGTGTCGTTGGGTTGTTCGTTCCATAATGCCTTCCGTCTAAGGGGCTCCGAGCAACTGCAGAACTGAGTGGTGTTCTCAGTTCGCCTGTTGCTTGCCGCTGCAAAGGCAGGTTCTGTCGAAAATCCTCCAGTAGGGGCCCTGCCATGGGGCTCCATCCTTCCATCATCCGCTGGTACGGGCGTGGGCCGTTCTGTGACACGTGTGCATTAGACCTTGTATTGTAGACCTCATTATCGTTCACTTCTCGTCTTGGGAAATTAAAATGTCCAGTATGATGTCTAGTCGGGTCCATCGATGGAACACCATGGGAAAAAGAAGATAAAGTTGGAGGTTCATCTCTTTTGTTGAGTTCCCCCGAAAGTCTCAACTCTGAGCCGCTGCCGGTGATGAGAGACTGGTTTGGCGTAGCTTGCATACGGATATTCGAGGTGTTGCCATAATGGAGAGGCCCATTATCAGAAGTGATCTTCCTTGGCGTGTCGCTCCAGTAGCCAGTATTGGAAGAGTGAGAGTTCGACGCCTGAGTAACAGCTCCGATGCGACTCAAAGACGGTTTGAGCTGGGAGTTTGGTTGAGCTGGGGGAGGCATGAGATCCCTGCTGGTGCAACGTGCATTTTGTGATATGCTTTGGTCCTGTGCAGGTTTGAATCCATTGTCTCGAGTCGTATGTGCTCCCGTTATACTTGTAGATAGCCGCTGACCCTGGAATATTTGATGATGTTCG
>QQTW01001993.1_pt1 | contig 14641 bp, 15 predicted proteins | sample 1904831 | NCBI WGS metagenome assembly QQTW01 (sample SAMN09435610, study PRJNA476489) | Subsurface metagenome, whole genome shotgun sequencing project. | reverse complement strand
TCATCGATCTAAAATCCTCTCGTTTACTAAAAATTGCAACGTTTCTGAGGAATTAACATTAAGACATTCTCAATTGCTTTTAGCTTTTGAGATTTACCGAAAAGATTAAAAAAATCTTTTCTTTTAGTCTGCCTAACCGCTACTGCCAGTAAATGACAGTCCAGTGTATCGCTGCTTAATGTTTGTTAACTTATCACATTATTTATACTAATATCCCGATCGCACGCAGTGGTTTTCAGGTGTTTAGCATCAGCCTATTAATATAATTAATATCAGAAAAATTTACAATTTGACACAAGTTTCTCCAGCTTTCGCCCTATTTATGCCGCTAAACTTGCAGTGAATCCTATTTTAAATACTTTTTTCAGCGAAATGAGCGTATCAACTGCTAATACAGGCAACTCCCCGGCTGGGGATATAAAATCGTCGTCTATTCTCCGTCAAACTGTTTTGGGATCGCGCCGACTTAGCAATTACTGGTGGGCAACAATAGTTTCTATAGGAGCTACGGGTTTTTTCCTAGCATCGCTTTCTAGCTACTTAAAAGTAAATTTTTTACCTTTTGCCAACCCCACCGAGTTAGTTTTTGTTCCCCAAGGGGTGGCTATGGGTTTTTACGGTCTCGCCGGGTTGCTGTTAGCGTCTTATTTATGGATGGTAGTTAGTTTAGACGTAGGTGGCGGTTACAACGAATTTAATACTGAAACTGGCGCGATTAAAATCTTTCGCTGGGGATTTTTGGGGAAAAACCGTCGGATTGAAATTAACTGCAAAACTCAAGACGTGCAAGCGGTGAAAGTAGATATCAAAGAAGGAATCAACCCGCGTCGAGGTTTGTACCTGCGCGTCAAAGGTCGTAGAGATATTCCGCTAACTCGTGTCGGTCAGCCGCTATCTTTAACAGAACTGGAAAATCAAGCGGCGGAACTAGCACGATTTTTGGGAGTCCAAATTGAAGGACTGTAAAATATTCAAGTTCGGAAAATTGTGATTAAATAATGGCAATGCAGCTAAAAATTCAAACTTGTCTAATATCGTTTCTACTCTTAGTTGCGATCGCCCTTGGAGGTTGTGGATCGAGCGATCGCGTAAGTTCAGAAACTACGCCCCCAGTTTCGCCAACTCAAGAGAGTCCAACTACACCAAGCTCCGAAACGCCAACATTACCTACTCAAGCAACTAGCCCCCTAATGAAAGATTTACCAACCCTAAATGGCAAAGCAACGGTAGTAATGACCGTTAAAGGCGCACCAATTACGATTGAAGTGGATGGCACAAATGCGCCGATTACCGCAGGCAATTTTGTAGACCTCGTTCAAAGAGGCGTATATGATGGGCTAGTATTTCATCGCGTCGTGCGTCAACCAGAACCCTTTGTAGTTCAAGGCGGCGATCCTCAAGGCAAAGATCCTAAGTTTCCCGCGCAAAGATTAGGTACGGGCGGTTTTATCGATCCAAATACAGGTAGCGAGCGTCGGATTCCCTTAGAAATCACCCCTGAAGGCGGAAAATCTCCGCTCTATAGTGAAACTACAAGTTCGCCTAAGTTAAAGCACCTGCGCGGCGCTGTAGCGATGGCGCGATCGCAAGCTCCTGATTCGGCTTCCTCGCAGTTTTACTTTGCTCTAGCAGATTTAGCATTTTTAGACGGCAGTTATGCAGTCTTTGGTAATGTCACTAGCGGCATGGATGTAGTCGATAAAATTCAACAAGGCGATCGCATTGATTCGGCAAAAGTCACTTCTGGCGCTGAAAATCTAAAAAACGGCGGGAAGTAACTAAAAAAATATTTCTTTAAGTATTTCTACAGGGCATGGAACAATACCATGCCCTTAGTTGTGTCAAAAAATGGACGACGATCGAGACGAAGTTGTTGTTACGGGTATTGGGTTAGTTTCGGCTTTAGGCGATAACCTAGAAGCAAATTGGCAGCAACTATTGGCAAAGAAAACTGCCATTAAACTGCATCAGCCTTTTCCCGAACTTCCGCCCCTGCCTTTAGCTTTAATTGGCAAGCAACCAATTGCTTTAAAAACTTTAACTTGCCAAGTTGTTAACCGGGCGATCGCCGATGCGGGGTTAAACTTACCCTTAAGTAACTGCGGTGTCGTTATTGGCTCTAGTCGCAGCCATCAAGCCTCGTGGGAACAATTAGCAAAAACATTTACTCAAAAAGCTGAAATTGAGGAGTGTTTAGAAATTTTGCCGCACATGAATGCGATCGCTACAGCTCAACAAATCGGCGCGTCTTTAGTTCCGGTTTTTGCGCCAATGGCAGCTTGTGCTACGGGGATTTGGGCAATTTTTCAAGCTTTTGAACTGATTAAAACTGGGCGTTGCGATCGCGTCCTAGCGGGAGCAGTTGAAGCTGCGATTACGCCCCTTACCCTAGCGGGATTTAAGCAAATGGGAGCTTTGGCACCCCTTGGATCGTATCCTTTTTCTTGCCACCGTCAAGGCTTGGTATTAGGAGAAGGTGGGGCAGTATTGGTATTAGAATCAGCTAAATTAGCGATCGCGCGATCGGCGCGAATTTACGGACAAATTCGCGGTTTTGGCTTGACATCTGATGCTTATTATGCCTCTCAACCTGCTCCCCACGCAGAAAGCGCGCTCTTAGCGATCGAGCAATGTTTAAAGCGCTCTGAGCTTAAACCTGGGGACATTGATTACATTCACGCTCACGGTACGGCGACGCAAAAAGGCGATCGCCATGAAGCTTTATCGATCGAACAAATTTTTCCTCAAAACGTAGCTGTTAGTTCGACAAAAGGAGCTACAGGACATACTTTAGGAGCGTCTGGAGCTATTGGCGCAGCAATTTGTTTAAAGACTTTACACGCGCAATTGTTACCACCTAATGTCGGCTTGCAAGTGCCAGAATTTAACTTAAATTTAGTTACTGCGCCATGCAAAACTTTAGTAGAGCAAGTTTTATGTTTTAGCTTTGGCTTTGGCGGTCAAAATGCAGTTATGGCAATTTCCAAGTTTGATAAAAAGTAAAATAATTCGAGCCTAACCAATCCCTAAAAATTGTTGCTAATATTACTCCCACTTTTTTGAGAGATAAATAATAAACCTTTATTAGTCAGCTTCAATGGACTTTAACTATTAGCCTAGAACTTTAGTATGAGCCGGGTTTTCAATTACACCATTGGAAAGATGCGAACAGGGGCGATTTTTACTTAATCTTAAATCAAGATAAAAACTCGCGCTCAAACTTATGGATAATAACAAAGAAAAAGAAACACACCGTGCAGTAAACCCTGGCGATGTAATTAGCGATAAACCGCAAAGTCTTGAAGAAAAATCCCAACAGATTGCTGTAGACTCTCCTGATATTACTGGCGACCATATTACTGTCCCCACCTACGTTATGGTAGAAGAACCCGACGGAGAAGAAAAAGCATTGCACCACGTTAGAGACGCTGAGGAAATATCTGATGTAATTCGTCAAGCAAGAGTAGACGAAAACGGCGAAAGAATTTGGTAACTAAATAATCTCTTTGATCTTCAAACTTAATCAAAAAGAGGTTCTAGTATAAAAGCAGCGACTAAACAATCGCTGCTTTTATTTTGGGAGCTTTATTCTACTGCTACTTGGGGTACACCCATACTGTAATTAATTGCTCGTCCGTTTAAGTTGTAACTAATTTGACCGTTTTGTAAAAGATTGCGGACAAAATGCTCTAAATCCGAGCCAATCCGCCGCAAGTTATAATCAGTCAAGTCTGCGCCGCTAGAAGCTTCTACCAAATCATCAAATTTACGATACACCTTTTGCAGTGCATCTTCATTCCAATTAAATTCATTATCAGGATCGATATCCAACGTTAAAACTTGATTGCTAGGAACAAGCTCCCCATCTTTGTTGACTTCGGCGGAAAAAATCCTGACATGGCGAGTTGTAGACTTGAGTAACTGATCTTCCATAGGTAACTAATTTCAATAAACTCTTGGCACTTTCCCCATTTTGACATCCTCTGGGCGCGATCGCGAAGTCCTATTATGGATAAGCTAGATTAAACTATCACTTAGCTTTAGCAATCATACCTGTTTGACGAGCATAGGCAAAAATTCCGCCCGCGTCAATTACAGGTTTAACATCTCCCAAAGCCTGGAGTTGATACACCCGGTTTAAAGTATGGTTAGTTAGCTTATTTTGCTCGAAATCGATAGTAACTTCTTGTCCGGTGACAAACTCATCGCACAACCGCTCCTGCGACTCCCAGGGATATAATTCGCCTGTTGCCGTACAATTACGGAAAAATATCCGCGCGTAGGATTGAGCAATTACTGCTTTTACTCCCGCCGCACCTAACGCAATTGGCGCGTGTTCTCGCGAAGAACCACAGCCGAAGTTCTCCCCAGCTACAATAATGGGATAGATTGTTTTCATTTCACCCGCTTTAATAAATTTACCAAAGCGATCGGGTAAACCAATCATGGCATAACTCCCTAGCTTTTCATACTCGTCCGGCTTAGAGGGGACTAACGTTAGATATTCGGCGGGAATAATTTGATCGGTATCTATATTATCATCAACAACAAAAATTACGCCACGAATTGAGTTATTCATTACCAAATCTCACTTATCAGCCAGTTATAAACAGTTAAATTTTACATTATATTTTTTTCTGGAGCATTGGGAATAACTTTACTACTTACAGTGTTACCAGATTAAAAATTAATTTAATTTAAGTGGAATTACTGTGGCACTTTGTAGAAAGTAGTGAATGAATAGAGATACTTATTAGTGTATTTTTAAGTCAGAATAACGCTTTTTTATAAAGCTACAGATTTAGCCAGTTAGCAATCGAAGGTATTAGTTTTAAAAGCCAGTAGCTTAGAGTACTAAAAATTATTCACTAGCAAACTGTTACTCAGTACTTGTACCGATATACTTTTATTTTAAAAGTGCTAATGGAGTATTTATTTTACTAAGTAGCATTAATCTATACTGGTGCTAAATCAAGCTTAGTAACAACTGTAACCCAGTCGCTTATGTACAAGTGACGCTTTTAAAAAGTATTTTGAAAGACTTACAAACTCCTTACATAAACTTTACTAAATTCACTCTTAAAAGCTGAATAATAGTAATCGTAAGCTCAACTAATAAATGCTTTAGGCATCTATAGCTCAAGTAAAAGGTTAATTGGGTTTGGTTACAGCTAAAATCGAGCTAGGTAGTTTTATGACAATGCTATTTATCAAAAATATATTTTGTCTTAATTGCTTGTCCTAGTTGAAATAGATGAAAAGCCAGAATACTTTTGTTTAAAAAAAGGCTACTGCTCGCATACTGCAAAACTAGGATGTATTTAAGATGAACTCGGACAAAGCATCACCACAACCCGAAAAATTAGAAGTTGGTGTCTACGAATGTGAAATCCACCTGAAATTTAGATTAATTGAAGACAAAGCTATATTTAGCGATCGCAGCGAACTATTGAACTTTCTAATTGAATCATTCCTTATTGGTGCAGACGAGTACCTTGAGCCGTTACAATCAGGGGTTACTACCCAAGAAGTCCCGGATTTGGAAGCTTCGCCACAAATGCGCCGTCAGCTAATGCGCTTGCGTAACTCCTCAGATTTAGCATAAACAAGAAAAATTATTTTTGATATTTAGCAAATTTGGGTGTTGACACTAGGGCATAAATTTATTATATTTGTAAAAGTGCGAGTTAAATGCCCCCATCGTCTAGAGGCCTAGGACACCTCCCTTTCACGGAGGCGACGGGGATTCGAATTCCCCTGGGGGTATAAAAAGTAGGGTAGTGTATCTGCAATACACTACCCTATTAATTTGTATAGTTACTGGTTGTCAGATAACAATAAAGGTTAAATCTTAACCCCAATTAGCTACTAGCAGTAGTTCCAAATAAATTATGTACTCGTTGACGAATTGCCAAAAGATTTAAACGCAAATCGTTAGACAAGCGACGCTCGATAATTGATACTGGCATGGTACGCTTGGGTAAAACTCGTACTGTATAAAATAGATCGGTTACAATTTGTTTTGATTGGCGATCGGGCTGTAAGCGCCAAGTACCAGAAAAATCTTTTAAGTCGCCCTCTACTAAGTTGAAATTAATTTCTTCAGGAAACTTTTCTTCTAAATCTAAAACTACACGTGCAGAAAAATTAAAACGCAGTAAGCGCTGCGTTCCAACTTGTTCTAAACGAATACCTCCTGTAGGATGCTCCAAACGCTGGCTTTTAGATAGGTTAGGAATAAAGTCAGCTAAAGCTTCATAGTCTGTCAATACTTGCCAAATTGGTTCAATAGTTTGACAAATTGGGATTTTTGCCGAAATTTGTCTTTGTCTTTGCGACAATTGCTCTACCTGCACGTCTACAGTATCGAGCAACGAGGATAACTCAGGAGCAGATAAACTCGATAAAATTCCAATATCCGCAGTTTCATCAAGAGATAAATCGGATGTCGATTCAAAATTTGGTTGATTAATCACAAAAAGTTAGAAGTTATCTAATGGGGTACGGGTAACTGGGGTAAGGTGAGAGTAAAACAAACTTGAGAAGATGATGACTGCTCGATAGGTATACTTTCAACCTCAATAGTCCCATTTAAGTGCTGGACTAGACTTTTTACAAGAGCTAACCCCAAACCCGTACCTTTAATAGCTTGGTCTGTAACTCCATGACCGCGCCGAAATTTATCAAAAATATGAGCGGTATCTTCTGGTAAAATGCCCGCACCAATATTAGTAACACTTATAATAATTCGATCTGATTGTTGAGTAGCTTGTAAAACTACATTAGTCTCCGAGTCAGCATATTTACCAGCATTACTCAATAATTCATGGAGTATGCGATCGAAACTATCAGCATCCGTTTGCAGGAGTAGAGGTTTTTCCGGTAAGTTTACTGTAATAGTTAATCCTTTATCCGACCATGTTTCTGTATGAGCTTGAACTAAATCGTTAAGTTTTGAGCTAATGACGATAGTTTGTAAATTAAGCGGAGTTTGATGAGATTCTAGCTTTTGTAACCTTAACAAATCGGTAATTAAGTTAATTTCTTGAGTACATTGTTGCTCTAAAATATCTAGATACTTCGATTTACGTTCTATAGAAATGCCCGGTGTACGCAGCATCCGAATAGCTAAGTTCATACTGGTTAAAGGAGTGCGTAATTCATGACTAATTGTATCAATAAAATCATCTTTTAACTTATTTATTTGTCTTAGCTGATCGATTTGCTGCCGAGTTTTTTCATACAACTTTGATTGTACGTCTAAGCTACGCTGGAGTTGAGCAGTGCGTTCTTCGACAAGATTTTGCACTTGGCGCAGTGTTTGATTTTGGATAATTGCTGTACTGACTTGGACGCTAACTAACTCTAATAAAGCTAATTCTTCTGATTGCCATAGGCGATTAGTAGAACTTTGCATTAATAAAAAGCCAAATATTGTCCCTTGATTTTCTAGCGGAAACATTAGTCCATGAGGTAATGTATTAATATTAAAAACAGAATGAACTTCAGATTTTCGCTCGGTTGTATTAGGATCGTTATCGTCATTAAAATTAAAAATAAATGGCTCTAAACCATTCATTAATGCTTGCTGACATAAAAAACATTCGTTTAACCAAAAAGATTGATTTAAGACACCAGAAGTGTTAGATTTAATATCTATAGAGGGATTAACTTGAATATCATTAACCCATTCAGAGACAACGGTAACTTTAGCTTTAGGAGTTAAGTGTTTAGGACGATTTTTAAATAGTAAGTCGCTATACTTTAAGGTAATAATTAAGCCACGCTCAACCTGTAGAGCCTGAGATGTACCAGAAATTGCTAGTTGGAGAATTTGGTTTAAATCTAAGGTATTTTGACTTGCCATAGTTAGCTGGTTGATCGCATTTTGGTACTGACTAGAAGTGCTTATAACTTGTCTTAAAGAGGCGATCGATTGAGTTTGAGTAATTTGTTCTAGGGCGATCGCTACAGATTCGGCGGCAATTTGAGCGTCTTTTTGCTCGTAGTCGCGCCACTGGTAAGGATGAAATCGCCATAAAGTAATTAGTCCGTTCTGTTTGCCTTGAAAATAAGTTGGGACGCTTAAAATAGAACGTATAGGCAAGGGGAACTCTTGCCATAAAAACATTTCTGTTTCTATAGTTTGCACGTCATCAATTGCCAGCAATTTATGGTTATTTGATAGTAAAGATAGGAGTTCAAAGCTTGGCGATCGCTGTAACGTTATCGATTCTTCATCGCACCAATAACCAGTTTGGTTAAAATGCAAAGTTTCATCTAAAACTAGAATGAAGCATCCGTTGACAGCAAACGTTTCTCCCCAAGTTTGAGCAATCTCTTTTAGCATTGTTTCAGCCTCAGAGCTACTTACAACGATTTGATTAATTTTTTGTCCCAACAAATGGGAATCTTCTCGATCGTGCATCAATTTAACTGGGGTTTTTGGCAATGAATTTGATTGAGCTAAATAGTTAAGCGATGATTGTAAGGATTGCTTTACAATTGCTAATTCTGGCAACAATCTTCCAAGATTTTTTAACGGTACTGTTGGAGCTTTACCTTTAACTGAGTAGGTTGCCGCAGATTTTTGGTTTTTAGTTATTTGCTTACCAATAGGCTTTTTCATTTATATTTTTCCCTCTCTTATCGCCTCCAAACTACCTAAGTTAAAGTTCTATAAATTCGTTATAAATAAATCAGCTATATATGCTCCAGATTATCCTTTCTTTAGTTTCCTAGAATCGGTAATTCTGCTGATTATTCGGAAATAGGCTTAATAAGTTACGTATAGCAACTGAGGCAGGGTTTTAATCAGTCATCGCCTTACTTGTTAAGCTGAGTATAAATAGAGGCAAGCATATAAGTATATGTTTACCTCTATTTACACTTTATTAAGGCGCAAAATTACTTGGACAGGCTTTCGGCACTTAAGGGAACTAAGTCACCGCCGATTGTAAACCCTAGCAGCATTGATTCAGAAGGGCGAATTAACTGCCCTGTAAGTACGCAACGAACTTCTTTTTCGGCGGTAGCGGCAATACTTGCTCGAATGTCGGTAGGTGAAATAGAGGCTTGATAATCACCGGATTTTTGCTGTACATAGTGCCATAATATGTCTCTAATTAAAGCTTGATAGCCTACATTGCCGGAAAGTTCCTTTAGTTTGTCCTTCAATTCGCGCTCTAGGCGGATGCTGGTAACTTCCATTTCGGTAGTAGTGGTGCGATTTAATGTATGCACGATTCTTTTCTCCTAAATATCTGGACAGGATAGTAATACAAGTGTAGTATGTTTAAAGGAATGTTCAAGTTACAAATGCAATAGGTGAAATTTTCTTTGAAACCTTTATTTGCCCTCTCCAATTTGCCGCAACTCAATTCAACAAAGAATTGGGAATTGGCGGCTTGGCAAGTGGAGTGTTTTATGGGCGGCGATCGCCTACAGCAAAGAAGCATTACATCAGGAGATCGTCATAACTTGGCATATTCGGGCAGTAGCTCACTAATTTTGGTACTGCAAAGCAATCGACGAAGTGGGGGGTATAGGCAAAAAATAGCCTTGCCATAATAGCAATAAAAGACATCAGTCATTTTTAGCCCCCGCCTCTAAATAGTAGAAGCGGGGGTTTTATATAAGGAGCATAGTTGTGACGAGCGCAACGCAAGTATTAGATCGTTCTGTGGTGGTGTTCTCTAGAAACTATTTGCCGATTAGCCGCGTCAATATCAAACGGGCGATCGCACTATTAATATTGGGTAAAGCAGAAGCGCTAGATTTGACCAGCGAGACTTGGTTTGTCAAGTCCCCCAATTTAGTAATTGCTGTTCCCCAACACCTCCGCTTAACGATTGCCAGCACCGAAAGGATTTGGAAAGTTCCCCCAGTAAATCGGCGCGAAGTTTTAAAACGAGATAACCACAGTTGCCAATATTGCGGTAGCAACAAACGTTTGACATTGGATCATGTAATTCCAGTATCTAAAGGCGGTCAGCATAAGTGGGATAACGTCGTTACAGCTTGCGAACCCTGCAACCAACGCAAACGCGATCGCACGCCCTTGGAAGCTGGTATGCCTTTATGCACTAAACCAAAAGCACCTATGCACCCAACAGTTGCTTTTGCCGAAAACTTTTGGCACGGCGAAAGTGCCTGCTCTCCCTAGAAGGAAACTTAAGGACAATGCTGAAACTAACTTACATTGAGACTGGTTTTTATTTGGAATATTTAGCCAAATCCTTAGAGGAGTGGGTACAAGGACGAGTAATTCTGGCGCTGCGGGTTGGCGAATCTTTGTGCATTGAACCGACTACGGCATCGTTTTTACTACCTGCGGATTTACCAGGAGTGGAAACATTAGCAGTTGAAGTTAAAAGGCTCGATCTAGAGTCTATTAGTTTGAGTGTTTGCGATGCTGAATATATTGAAGTCAGTATTGAAGGTACTTGGGTAAGCTCAAAAGCTGATAGTACGGAGGGTGTGTTTGTCGCTGCGATGTCTCACTCCATTGAGTTCTTTTTGCTGAAGTTGTGGCAAGACTCTCAAGTTAGCGCTTCGGTTTTGAGCGAGTAAGAAACCTACTAATACCTGGTTAGATTAAGGCGCAACTACGCGCCTTTTTTAGAATGGGCGATCGCACGTAGGACTATGGGTGATAACTTGCCAAGTAGCTCCCCCCTTGTCTTTGTTGAAGGTGATGGACGGATGTGATCGCACTTGTAGGGGCAATGTAGCAATTGCAAAAATCTTTGCCCTTACCCCTTGACAACTTTGTAGTATATTTGTAGTATAAATGTAATGCAAGAGAGAAAGAGCTAAAAACCTTTATCTCTAGTATCAGAACCATGAAAACTAAATAATTCCATCATTAATCGCAGTGTAGCTCAATTGGTTAGAGCGTCTGGTTGTCTGCCGGAAAGTTGCGAGTTCAAGTCTCGTCACTGTGGCTGGGACTGAGTACCCAAGTGGTTTAAGGGAGAAGTCTGCAAAACTTCTATGCGTGAGTTCAATTCTTACCTCAGTCTTAATTTTGCTGGTTCAAATCCAGCCTAACTTATTGTGGAGAAGTGGCTGAGAGGCTTATAGCGTCTTCCTGCTAAGAAGATACAGTTTAAAACCCGCCCTTGGTTCAAATGCTCCTTTCTCCGCTTGTAGTGCGATCGCTTTTCAATTAAGGAGACAAATCAATCTCCTTACTATGTCCCCCGATAGCTCAGTTGGTAGTAGCGCCTGTTTGAAGCACAGGAGGTCGTCGGTTCGATTCCGACTTGGGGGGCTTCAATGCCTCATAGCTCAATGGCAGAGCGTCCCGTTGTTAACGGGCGGGTTGTAGATTCAAATCCTACGGAGGCAGCCATTTATTGCCGAGTAGACGAATGGCAATAAATGGCTCTGAACCATGAGATTACAGGTTCAAACCCTGTCTCGGCATCCACTTATTGCCCTGTAGTGTAACTCGGTAGCACACTGCTCTTTGAAAGCAACAGTTCAGGTTCGATCCCTGACGGGGCAGCTAAATTTTACTCCTGTAATGAGAAACTCTACGGTGTCTGAAGTCAAAGTGGTGGCGACGCTGGTTTGTGATGCCAGTAATAGCGGGTTCAACTCCCGTCAGACACCCTCGGAAGATGCCGCTAAATGGTCGGCAACTGGTTTTGAAAACCAGGGTAGGGTTACACCTAGGGGTTCGATTCCTCCATCTTCCTTCTATCCACTAGAGGCGGAAATAGTGACGCGCACAGCCGATAACTGTGTTGTAGGAGGGGCAGTACCTCCCTAGTGGATATTTACCCTTGGCTGCTGGATGCAGATTTATTTCTACAAAAGATCGGTAGCACCTGTTCAATTTCAGGGCAAGGGGTTAGTTTTATTGGGTGGTTGGCATAGCGGCTTAGTGCAGCGAGCTTTTAATTCGCACTAGAGAGGTTCGACTCCTCTACCGCCCATTTTGTTTTAAATGCGATCGCATTTAAACTAGGTAAATTATGAGCATATTTAAAGTAGAAGTAGTCAAAATTAACAGCGTCAATCCTCATCCCAATGCCGACAGATTAGATATTGCCACGATTGTTGGTATGGCTTATCAAGTCATTACGGCTAAAGGAAATTTTCTAGCTGGCGATTTGGCTTTTTATTTTCCTATTGATAGCGTTATTCCTGACGAGCTTTTGGATAAATTTGGTATTCGTTCTTACTACAGTAAGAAACTACGGGCTGCTAAACTTCGGGGTATATTTTCTGAAGGTCTACTTATTCCTGTCGATGCTAACTTTAACGGCAACGTAGGCGATGACTTTACGACATATTTTGGCGTAACTAAGTACGAGTATCCTATACCTCGAAACATGAGCGGAGATATAGAATCTCACATCGGACAGTACAAGTTTCCCAGTCCCGAACACCTCAAACGTTACCGGGATATTTTGCAAGTAGAGGAAGAAGTAGTAGTTACAGAAAAAATTCACGGAACTAATTTCACCGTGCTAGTTGATGAAGATGGTACTCATATCAGCAGCCATAACTACTTTTGGAAGAATGATGCCATAAATAAGAACTTAGTTTATATTCGTGCTTACAACGAGCATGATTTTCTGCAAAATCTACCTATAAACACTCAAATATTTGGAGAGATATATGGCGTTCAAAATATTAAATACGGCTTATCTAACGGTAAAATAGGCGTTGCCATATTCGCTGTTAAAAGCAACGGTAAGTTTTTAGACTACGACGAATTTAAAACTTTTTGCGACTTCTACTCTTTACCCCAAGTACCCGTACTTTATCGCGGTGCTTATAGCCTAGAAGCCGTATCGCAATTTAACAACAATAATAGCGTTATTGATGAAAACTCGATTATGGAAGGTGTCGTAGTTCAACCTATTAAGGAAAGAACTCACCAGGAAATTGGTCGAGTAGTATTGAAGTTAATTAGCGATCGCTATTTGTTGCGTAGTGGCGGAACGGAACTACACTAATACAAGGGTTATGGGCATTAGACACTTTAGCAATTATGACGGCAATCCTCAGTATCGCGAAGTCAAAGATCGCGATTTGTTAGGTGCTGGTTGGAAACCATTGCAGAGGGAGATCGATTTGGGCTACCTTTGGCAAGTTGCAAGTAGCGATCCGGGAGAATTTACTCATCAAGCTGTAGATTTAGTTAGCGATCTTGCCGATGCTCTTACTCGTACTAATCATAGCTGGTGGGCAAATATATTAAACGTTTTTTCTGATTACACCCGTTCGGATATCAACGAATTTTGGAATTACATCACCCCCGAACCACCCGCACCTGATTATCGTTACAAAGACGTTTTAAGTACGGTAACGCCGATTACTCAAGAAGTTAGCCGCGATAGCATTCCGATTGATTATGTCCTCAATCGCTTGCAAGAAATTACCGTGCTTAAGGTACTAGAAATATTAGGTCGTCCTGACTCTATTACTCAGTGTTTTCAAGATCGATATTTTAATTATCCTGTAGAGCGATTTGTTGATTGGAAAAGTGTAGAGAATGTTGGTACAGTTTTAGCTTATTGGTCTAAATACGAGCTTTGGCTGCAAATAAGTCATGCAAGTTTAACTCAAAGACAATTTACCTTAATTGCGAAAGAATTAGGACAAATAGTTAATAAAGCTACCTACAATCTGGCAGTCATATTAAGTGGTTATCAAAGCCGGGTAGGAAAGATTCATAGTCTGTTTCCAATTAATACATTTCCTAAAAATATTCAGATTTTTACCGACATAGTGCAGCAAGCAATTTTATCTCAAGATCAGTTAGCTGTATTAGTACAAGGCGATCCAGGTACGGGTAAAACGGCTTGAACGCAAGCAGTAGCCAAAGAAATATTAATGCCTTTGGGATATGTAATTTTTATACTAGACCATGATGCTGTAGAAAACTTTGTCCCGCCTAGTTATTTAGAGCGCATTTGTTTAATTATTAATGAAGCAGATAACTTAGCACAAAATAGAGCAAATATAGCGGCTCAATCTAATAATAAAACCGAACATATCTTAAGTTTGCTTGATGGCACTTTGTATCAAAGCGTAATTGATGAAACAGGTATTCAATCGCATCAAAAATTAGTTATGTTAATGACTTGCAATACTACAGAAAGGCTAGATCCAGCTATGTTACGCAAGGGTAGAGTCGATCTGATTTACGAGTTTACTCAGCGTTTTGTTTAATAGCTTAGAGGGATTTAAAGGTAATAGTAGGAGCGCAATGGGTACAACAGTATGGCGGAATAATAGACCTGTTGCGTGAATGCAAGAAAGCCCCCTAAATCCCCCAACTTGGGGGACTTTAAACTCCAGTTCCCCCCAGAATTGGGGAAGCAAAAAGCGGTGTAGCTCTGCTTCCCGCTTTATTGCTGTGGGTTATGGGGGCGAAAAATTATTTACGCAAGAAATCTAATGATGTTTATGCGATCGCCAAAGGCTTCAACCTAAAGGTCAATATTGTTAGCTTTTTCAGCAAGTAGAACGGTGGTGATGTTTTGCAGGGTCATATTTTATGAATGCAAATTACAAATACCTGTAGCGACCCACAATACTAAATGCTCCAGACCACAATAATCGCTGTTTTGAGACCAGATTAACTGAAAATAGAACTGCACTTGAGACCGAATTAAGG
>QQTW01001992.1_pt1 | contig 14644 bp, 21 predicted proteins | sample 1904831 | NCBI WGS metagenome assembly QQTW01 (sample SAMN09435610, study PRJNA476489) | Subsurface metagenome, whole genome shotgun sequencing project. | reverse complement strand
TGGTGAAATCATTTTCGACGGTCCCGCACCGAGACAAACTCCTAGAAAATCAGCGCCGCCCCTTCCCACCCCGTTCATCATTCATGCCAATCACTGGCTTTGGTGCCTCGGGTCTGTCCTGCTCCGCCTTCTTGTTGCCCTTGCCGCCCTTCTCTGAGACCCCAAGAGCCTGGCTGTCACCTTCATCCTTCTCCTTCATTCCCTGGTGTGCAGGCTTTGACTGCGTATCTTTCTCGTCCGTTCGGTTCACTGCATGTTCGTCTGGGTCGCGGCCAGACCACGCATCTCGCGCTGGACTCGAGGTTGAAAGAGGACGGAGTTTGGTTGTGGAGTTGCGGAGGAGAGGCGATCTCAGCACTGCTGGTCGAGGAAGAGAAACCCGAGGAACAGGAGGCATTGTGAAATCTACGCTCTTGGAAAATGTAGATTCTGTAGATGAGGATGCTGTAGATCGAGACTTAGCGGGTGATGGGGGCGGCGCTGATTTTCTAGGAGTTTGTCTCGGTGCGGGACCGTCGAAAATGATTTCACCAAATCCAGGTATTTCCAGCCTGGCGGACCTTGCTAGTTCTTTGAGAATGCCGTTCCATGAACAAAATCTGTCTGGTTTCCGACTAGGATCTGATGTCATGATGCCGAAATAATTAGCCGTGGTAGATCTGCAACTAGCTTAGCTGAAGATTAAGCTAGCTAGCTAAGATGGTCGATGAGCAGAAAATTATTTAATACAAACTGGAAAGCAGAAGAGGTTCTGAGCAAGTATGCAACTCTTTTAAATCTCTATTCTTGGGCGTTGATAGTAAGTGACGTTGCGTTGGACCGTCAAACGCCTGCCCAAACGAAAATCAATAGACATGAGACGGACTATAATCCCTCTGGAGAAGCTGTTTGCATGGGGTAAGCTGAACGGGGTCGAGTTCAACAGCATTGATGTGAAGTCGGACATCAGTTCAAAGGATGGAGCTACCAAAGGCGCAGGCCTCTTCAGTACGTGCGAACGCAGCTCAAACGACCACGGAGCAGTTCTGGTGTCCGTCCTTCAAGACCTAATATTGTCACGGGGACAAGTGGACCGCTACGCGGCAATTGATAAGCACCTGAAATCAGTATTGGATGCTGCTGGTGCGTTCGGAAAGGTAAGCGCGTCAATTGTGGATATCGATGTGTTGTTACTCTGATTTCCTTCGACACCGCCGTATCGACATGTGTGAGCTTACGTTTGCAGTTCCATAGACAGCACGAGGCGCAATTCTAATCTTTTTACTGGTCCAAATCACAAATGCGAGCCCTGATTTTGATTGTCCAGTATCAGTCACGAACCCACACACTGACTATGCCAAACTTCTACCGGGGTTAGTGTTGTTGCCAACTTGCTACACAGAAGAGGAGAAGGATCTGCTGTTTGGAACATCGCTAGATGCCGCCTTGGACCAAAAGTTGCGGAGCCTGGAGAACGAATTCGAGGAGCTCCAAGGATGTACTCAGGATATAGTGTGGTGTCAGAAGTATTGGTGGGACGAAGATAGTGGTAAATTGTCATTTGAAGACTGGGTGCTGGTCGATGCCCTCTACAGATCTCGCGCACTGGATCTGCCAGGCACCGGACATGCAATGGTGCCGTGCATTGACATGGCCAATCACACATCTGGTCTTAGAACGACTGCTTCATACGAGACAGACGATGACGGCTGCGCTATACTCCAACTAAGACCTGGTAAGAGTTTAGCCGTGGATGAAGAAGTGACCATTACGTACGGAGACGAAAAGGGCGCCTGCGAAATGATTTTCTCGTATGGGTTTCTTGAGCCAGAAATGTTGAGCGCCACAGCCATCTTCCTAGACCTCCAAATTCCAGACGATGATCCGCTGCGTATGGCCAAGAAGATTACAAACAAGGAAGCACCGGGTGTCAGACTTTTCGTTGATAGCAATGGAAGGCTTGATTGGGAGGGCAACTACATCTGGTGGGCCTGCGTGAACGAGGAAGACGGGCTTGAGTTCCGTGTGGCCCAGGAGAATGATGGAGGCCAAAGGCTTGAGGTGCTGTGGAAAGACCACAGTATAGACCCGTCTCAGCTGTTGAAGACGTTAAAGGACGATCTCAAATGGGACATTTTTCGTCTCCGCGCAATAGTCATGCTTCAGGATCGAGTAAGTCTACAAGCGAAAAACCTCGAAGTGAGCGAGGAATCGTTCATGGAGAGTCAAGGGCAACCTGGAATTAGGGATGTGGTAAGGACACTTGTTGGGCGGCTACGAGTTCTCGAGAGCGACCTCCTAGCCCGATTTCACGGGTTGTTTGAGGAACAGGTCAGCAGTCATCTTTGTACCCGGGTCTCCAGTCCCACTGACAGATGTGCAGAAGACAGATCTCCTGAATAGCAACACGGTGAGACAATATCTCGAAGCAGCGCAATCGAATATGGACTCGCACCTCCCCACGGAAACGAATGAGGATGATTTCTCTTGAAATGGCAATTCAACCATCGATTAGATGTGACCAATGACTGGCCACAGGAACATGAACAGGAAGCTTACACCGTTTCCTGGCGACTCTCAAGCCACAAGGAGCCTACACATATGTGACGTGAGCTTCTGCGTTTCTGGGATTGGACCTGTCTACCACTACTATTACCCGCCGAGCAAGAGGTTGTCTTTCAGTACCAGAATGTAGTAGCTTCAGGCCCAGACCATTCCAGGGATACAGGGTACGGCAGTTGAGTCAAGCTGGATTGCAGAATGCCATTATACCCGAGTAACGTTGGGGCTGTTACTAGATCTCAAAAAATGGCTGACATTCACCAGATGAGGGGGAAACCGCGGACTGACAAGTACCGGGAAAGCTGGCGTTCAGGGCAGATCTCTGGGTATTAAATTGCTCGACAGGCTTCCAAGTTCCAAAGCATTTTTCCCCGCATGACTTGAATTGGTGGCGTCCCCGGTTTTTAACTCCCGTTTGAGCAGCTAAAAAATTTTGCCGGCGCAGTTCCTCGTCGCCACCAATCATTGGCCATTGGCATCTTTACTGTATCTTGACAATCGTCATCTTCCAAATACTGTCCTAATGCGTCACCTTCTTTCTACGCTCTTCTATCGACCCAACTTCCCACTTTGGTCATCTTCAAATTGCTTTGTTACAATTTGAAGATTTTGGTTTTGACAAGACTGCTAATCGCCGCTCTAGCGCGAAGAAAGTGGGTCTTGGATGGGGTGTGTTTTGTTCGTGCGGACTTAAGGTCCATTTGAGTTCATCTCCGCGCTTTCCTTTCGAAATTCTTATATGGAAGAGTCAACACGATGCCTGGAATACTGCCAATGAAGGTCATTAGGATTGGAAGCAACGCGCAAAGCAGGATAGCCCAAGCCTGCGACAGATGTAGAAGCAAGAAGATTCGATGTGACGGCATACGTCCACAATGCACACAATGCTCCAACGTTGGGTTCGAATGCAAGACAAGTGACAAGCTGAGCAGGAGAGCATTTCCTCGGGGGTACACGGAATCACTAGAGGACCGCGTCAGATCTCTGGAGGCAGAAGTACGAGAATTAAAGGATTTATTGGACGAAAAGGACGAAAAGATAGACGTCCTCTCACGCATACATTCATTCTCCTCCCCTTCCCGGAAAGGCTCGGAGTCGCTTCCCTTGGTGGCCTGTGAAGAGGCCAAAGCAGCCTTGAACACCTCGAATGAAGAATCTCTTCAGATCGAAGTACAATTGCCATCATGCCCTTCAAATCTACCGGGCAGCCAGTCATGCACAACTACATTGATTGGTACGTAGTCACATTTTTCGTTCAGTCAAGCCATACGAAGTACTGATGTACCAGACGCTTTTTCCCAAAAAATGGGCGAGTATGGAGAATTATGTCCAGAGATCAATGCGCAATTCTTTTACGCACATATCAGATCTGGACATGCCTCGTTGGAATCATCCTCTACCGTTCCACCTCGCTTACTATCTGATCAATACATCAACATTTTCTTCCAGGAATGGGCACCTCTCCTCCCCATTCTCCACCGACCTTCAATCTTGGACTTGTATGAACAATATCTTGCCGATCCAGAGGCGGGGAAATGGCACGACAATAAGCAGGCCGTAGCGCAGCTATACTTGATCTTTGATATTGCCGCTGCATCTTCTGTTGTGAGCGACAGACAAAGCACGACATCATATGAACCACAATGGCGGAAAGCATTGCAATCGATATCCTCAACACCTTCTGTGCCGACTCTCCAATGTCATCTCCTAGCTCAACTGTACTATCTGCTTAAGGCTGATTTTGGCCACTGCGGCCATCACAGGGCCATAGCAGTCAGCACCTGTCATGAGATGGGCCTTCACCACAGTCAGAATTATTGTTCGTTGACTTGTTTGGAAACGGAAACGCGCAAGAAAGTTTTCTGGTGCCAGTACACGTTGGACAAGTATGCTTTCTAATCATCAACTCTACAGTGCTAGATCTGATAGGGTCTCTAGGTTTATTTCGGCCTCATCGGGTGCTCCTACATTGATCCGCGATTCGGAAATGAGCACCGAGTATCCGTCAGATGTTGATGATGACAACCTGACAGAACAAGGAATACTGCCAGGTCTGCCAGGAGAGCTCACCAAGATATCAAGCGCTTTGGCACTTTTCAAGATCAGCAGGATTCTTTCACGCGCACTCGACCAGCTTGTCCCAGCGTCAGTTGCTTACCGATTATCTATGAGCGATTTGAAATCGATATCGGAGCAACTGGGTCAATGGTTGAAATGCACTCCAGCGCATTTGAGGATCAACTTTCTGAATGAGAAACCCTCAACCGGGGTAATCAGTGACCGGAGTCCCCTTCTGGTATAAGTATTTATTGCTAAGCTATGGTACCGCGCTGATACGCCTTGCCAGTCTCTTGCCTATTTCTTCATACGCACTCTGATCCATCGTCCCGTTGTCTGCCATGGTAGCTGCAGTAGTGCTTCAGCATCCTTGATCACTATTGCCGACTCAGCCAAGCATATCGTGCAAATTGTGGAGTTGCTTGAGGAGAGAAATATGAACTACACTTTCCCCATGAACAAGACTGAACTGCTTTTGAACTCTGGCTTCTCGCTACTCTGGCAATGCCTTGAGCTTTCCTCAGACAGCAGATTGGCCAGAGACAACCAGAAATCCTTGGACACAATTACAAGACTTCTGCATCGAGATTCGCAGGACATCGCTACTGAGTTTCGGAGAATCGCCCATGCTCTTGTTGCACCCAAGATCGGGCCGCCATCTTTTACTCAAGCTCCACCAGAGACGATTCTCTACTCCGTTTGCGATCGCAACTCAATGTCGGTGCCTGAACCAAAACCAAAGTCAGCGCGTCGTCAACTGCAGGCCATTGCATCTCGTTTCTCCTCGCTTACGAAATCGCATCAGCCTCGAGCTGAGGACGTACCGAGACGCGCTACGGTCCCGACAGTTGGCCAGTCTCTCTTGAGGCCCTATCACAGGGCTTCGAGCCAGCTCAGTCTGTCCTCCACCCGTTCTCTACCTTTATTCTCGATCACTTCGCCGCCTACAACTCGTACGTTCATGGACTTAGTACCCTGCACTGTTAATCTGGACTACTTACCCTTAGGCGAAACTACGTCACCGCTCTCTTCTTACCCTTCCCGGAAGCAAGTAGTGGCAAGTCCCAACATCGATTGGTCCCAGGATCTCCAATGTATGGACAGTTCCAAGCCGCGCGTCTACGATGGATTGTTGAACGGCGTCTTGCAAGGTCAGATCTCCCAATCCCGTCTCGAGTTGGATGTGAGTGCGCTCACCGATTCACATGACTGGCATGATCAAGAGTGGCCAGTGAGTGCAATCGACCTGTCGACCAAGGGACTGGCTCCACAGAGTGCTTTGAGCACGTCGCAAGAGAGCATGACAAGTGGTGGCGAGGAATTCAGTGGCTGTGGTAGTAACCATGGCTCCATTTCTTCAAGCAGCCTGAAGGGTATCACAATGCCGACACCTAACAGAACTGCAAGATGACAATCTCAGCCCTTTCTCCGCAAGTCTTCTGTACTATATCTATGAGCACGAGTGTTATGGCGTTTGAGAAGGATTGGCGATTAGCAACGATTGTCCTTACAAGTACGATGTACTCCTTACACCAGGTCAGCTACCAAACTGGAGCATTGTTTACTGATGTGCGTTTGGCGCCGTGAATGGCATTAGTGAGATTACGGCAATGGATGACTACCTCTATGTTGGAGGAGAGAAGCTAGGAGGCAGACTTGTTTTGCTTGATTTGAAACTCAGCGTTTGACGGCAGAAGAGCCCCGAAGTGAGACCCGCATGTTGTTTTCGATTGCCTACCAAGGTGATCACCCTCGTCTGTCCTCTGCCGCTGCTGCAAGCCATGATCAATCTGTTATCAGCGACGACGACCTTTGCTCTGGAAGGTGGAGAGAAGGAATCAGAGAGTTATCTAATGGTGGGAAATCTGGGATAGAAGCACCTTGCCAGCCTAGACCTCTTATGGGCAACCGTCTTAACAAGTTCCTCATTGTGTCTGTTGCTCTAGGCCAGTACATCGTCTAGATATACTATCACTGTTATCTGGAACCCCGAGGAGTTTTTGCATACATAGTACTTAGTGTATGATTGCTGTGTGATTTTGTGACATCAAAGCTGCTGCCCCACCTCTAGCCTCTCTTTTTCCGCATTGCTTATTGCACATTGTACCTTGTGTTCAGCCTGCAACTGTAAGAATTCTCAGCACCGACCTACTCACCTGGCTGATTACATTGATACCTCTCTGTTGAACCGCAAACCGCCATCATGGGTTACGGCGAGCTTGATCAACTGGCCATCAACACCATCCGCATTCTTGCTGTGAGTTCACCAGCTGCCCCGCCTTGAACACATCCGTCTACTTTTTTGGATTCCAGAGCTTCTTCGGTCTGTTCAGCATTGCCACTTACATCCTGAGTTCCTCACTAGGTCGATGCAACCTTCAAAGCAAATTCCGGTCATCCCGGAGCTCCTATGGGAATGGCGCCCATTGCTCATGTCCTCTTCAACAAGTTCATGACCTTCAACCCCAAGAACCCCAATTGGTTGAACCGAGATCGATTTGTCCTCTCGTGAGTAGCTCAACCCTCTCGCAATCCCTTTACACGATCAGATGGGTGGGTGTGGCATGTTCGTGGGCTTTTTCACCTTTGTCGGAGTGTGCGGAAATAGCTACTACTGCAAGCCTCAACATACTACCTGAGTTGTGTTACTCCTCGTCAATCTTGCTAATAGAATCCAACTCTCAGGAACGGGCATGGCTGTATGCTTCAGTATGCTCTGCTGCATTTGTTTGGCTACAAGGTTAGCATGGACGACCTGAAAGATTTCCGAGTAAGCTTCAATAACAATGAATCCAGTGGCGTATCAAGCTGACGGGACGTTTGGTAGAAAGTGGACAGCATCACGCCCGGACATCCGGAATGCCACGACACCGATGGTATCGAAGTCACCACTGGCCCACTCGGGCAGGGTTTCGCCAACGCAGTTGGTCTTGCCATTGCTCAAGCCCACACTGGAGCCGTCTTCAACAAACCAGGCTATGACCTTATCAGCAACTACACATATTGCTTCTTTGGTGATGGGTGCGCCATGGAGGGTATCGCAAGCGAAGCTGCCAGTACTGCTGGGCACTTACAGTTGGGCAACCTAATTATGATCTATGACGATAACCACATCTCTATCGGTGATTTTATCACATGTCTCCGTTTTGCCCGCAAAGCTGACCTTGCTTCCAGACGGTGACACGAAATGCGCATTTACTGAAGACGTCCTCAAACGATTTGAAGCATATGGCTGGCATACACAATGGGTGGAGGAGGGCGACACAGATCTCGAAGGCATGGAAGCAGCTATCAAAAAGGCACAAGAAGTCAAGGACAAGCCATCCGTCATTAAGCTCACAACCACCATTGGGTTTGGCTCCAACCTCCAGGGAACTGGGGGCGTTCACGGAAATCCGTTAAAGGAAGACGACTGCAAGCAAGTCAAGAAGAAGTTCGGCTTTAATCCGGAAGAGTCCTTCGTTGTTCCTAAAGAAGTGTATGATGCATACCACAAGCACGGTGCGGAAGGGGCTGCTGCCGAAGAAGAATGGAATCAGCTATTCTCAAAATACAAGGATGAGCATAAAGACCTGGGTGCTGATCTCCAGCGACGACTGGATGGAAAACTGCCAGAAGGTTGGGAGAAGAAATTGCCGGTGTACAAGCCCACAGATGGTGCGCAAGCGTCTCGGAAGCTTTCTGAGAAGGTGCTGGAGAGTATTCACGAGGCTGTTCCTGAGCTTTTGTCCGGTTCTGCTGATCTGACGGGAAGCAACAATACCCGATGGAAGGATGCTGTCGACTTTCAACCACCGTCTCTTGGGATCGGTGAATGGTCAGGGAGATATCTTCGGTATGGCGTGCGCGAACATGGCATGGCAGGTATCATGAACGGTATCTCGGCTTATGGCACTCTCATTCCAGCAGGCGGCACTTTCCTCAATTTCGTGTCCTACGCTGCTGGATCCGTCCGTCTCTCGGCGCTCTCACACGCTCGCGTCATCTATATCGCAACACATGACTCAATTGGGCTTGGGGAGGACGGTCCCACCCACCAGCCGATCGAGACCCTTGCACACTTCCGTGCCCTGCCCAACATGATGGTTTGGCGCCCAGCGGATGGTAATGAGACCTCTGCTGCCTACTATATGGCAATAACGAGCAAACAAACTCCATCCATCATCGCACTTACACGTCAGAATCTTCCTCAACTCGAAAACTCAACGATCGAAAAGGCCATCAAAGGTGGTTACGTCGCCCTTGAGGCTGAAAACGCCAACATCACCCTTGTTTCGACGGGATCCGAGGTTAGTATCTGTGTTGAGACTGCCAAGTACCTGAAAGATAAACATGAAATAACGGCCCGCGTCGTGTCAATGCCATGTGTGGAGATCTTTGATGCTCAGCCAAAGGAGTATAAGCTCCAATGCTTGCCAGATGGGGTTCCCTCTATGAGTGTGGAGGTGATGAGCACGCTTGGCTGGGAGAAATACTCACATGAGCAGTTTGGACTGAATAGGTTCGGTGCCTCGGGGGCTTACAAGGATGTGTACAAGGTAAGTTTAAGATGCTGAGGCTCTTTCCAATGGGTTTCATTAACCATTTATCTGCAGAAGTTCGATTTCGTACCCGAAGGAATAGCTAAGAGAGCGATGGCTACTATCGACTTTTACAAGGACACCAAGGTTCGCAGTCCTATCAACCGAGCGTTCACTCAACTCATCTGAGACGTTGTCATCTGATGGACGCTGCTGAATGGGGCTCGGAGGGATGGGGAAGCACTTCATCCTGTAGAGCAGACCAGAATCCTGATAAGGGTGACGAACAAGACGATTATCTTTTGCGACAAGGCGCCAGAGAGGCAAGTCGGGAGATGTCTACCAGCGGTGGCGATGAGAGGATGATGATGATGACGATGATTGTGGATTGTTTTCTTTACATACTCCAACGCTAGAACGTATCCACACGACGGTAGAAAAAAGATAGCTACATGTAAATGATTCTACTGAACCCAGCACGATATCGCAGCTTAGGTTGATCCACCTTTCTGGCCGACCACTGGGGCTGCTCATGCTGAAACCCAGAACCAAAGCGTGAGACTGACAAAGTGATCTTGATATCAAAACGAAACCATGAGATGGGATGGGATGGGATGAGGTGATATGACCGGGTTACTGGATTAAGTACTTACTCGTTTCGAATACTTGAGACTTGCTCCCACCCAACCACCCAGCCAACCCACCCAGCCAGCCAGGCCCTTATCATAATCAAGTCAAGTCAAGCAAGTTACTAGTTACTACTTATCTTTGACTCTCTTTTTTTGGGGCACGCAGACCGGAGGTCTCAGACCCAGACTTAGATTCAGATACAACATGCAGCAGGGGTTTTCTTTTCCTTGTAGATACTACTAACTAGGTAGGACACCATTCAATTAAATAGTTAAACAGTTGAAGTAGCGTAGTTGTGGTGGGTAGATGATTAAAGTCAGATGATTAGGAGGGTGGTGGGTGGTGGGTAGAATGAATCACCATAAGTGGTTTTTACTTGAATTTCCTTTCATGGGCCATGATCTCCCTGTAACAATTGACATGCGCTCGGTTTGGGGGGAAGGGGGGGAAAAGACCTCCTGGCTTTTGTTTGGTATATATATGTATGTATGCTTTGTTTGTGTGGGGGTTTTTTTTAATGGTGGGCTTACGCTTGACTCTTGATTCTTGACTCTTGAGAGCTAGCTAGGTAGTAGGGATACAACCATGTTGTGGTTGGTTTGTTTACGCTGCCGTATTGTCGAAGCAAGTACACACCACTGTTATCATCCTCACGGAGATGCATTCATCGCCCTTTCTACCACCGGGGCGTCCTAGTCACTTACATGCATTGGTTCAACCAACCACGCGCAGCACGACCAGCCGACCTCCCATCACCTCATCCCCCGTCCAGCCCACGAGGAGGATGACGCGCATGAACGACAGCCGTTGCTCCAGATAGCGCAGCATGTTCAGATTGCGTCGCGCTTGCGCTTGTGCTTGCGCTGGATCCCTTGGGGGTAGGGTGGCCAGCTGGTCGGGATGCCGGCCGAGCAGCTGCGTCCAGGCTTCATCTGTCCACAGGATCTTGCTGTGTCGTCTGCTGGCGGTGTGGTGGATCGTGGTCTTGGACGGGAGCAATGGGCTGCCGATTGCGCCTGTCTCGTCGGCTAGCTCGGCGACGAGGCTCGGGTTGATGCGCAGCTTGATGCTGGTGGGGGTGCCGCAGGCGGCGCAGGGAGCGCTGGCTGTGTTGGCGTAGACTGGCGTGCCGCAGGGGCATGGCATCGAGAAGAGCTGGCCCCTCTTCCGGAGGGAGAGGAGGTCGATTTTGCTGAGGATCACCGACAGGTAGCCGCTGTGTGGCTGGGATGGGGAGGCGCGGATGAAGCTGTCGAGGCTGGCGAGGGTGAATTGGAGACGGATCGGGGCGCGGGCTACGGCGTCGATGTCGAAGAGGTCCGCTGGGACCGGCTCGTTGATGGGGCAGTTCTCGCGCTGGTTCCATTTCCGTACCTGTTCGGCTTCGCTGATATTTGGGTCGATCTCGATCAGGGTACGAGCTGTGATGGCGAGATCACGACCGGAGCGCTGCGCTGGTGACGAGATGAGGAGGATGGTCGAGTGTGACTTCCACGTCATGCTTGATGAGACGAGGGGTTCGGAAATGCACAAAGTGGCCTCGCTGCTTTCGTCGCAGATAACCACGCTCAACGTCCTTGCAGAGTTGCCTTCTTTTGATGGGGCTGTGTGATGTGGATTTAGCCTTGGCTATCCTAGTTCTGGAGATCGTCTATATGGGAGAGGGAGAGTGGGAGGGAGGGAGATGGGCGGAACATACAAGTGGAAATGCTACCAACCGCCTTGACGCAGACGAGGATCTTCGCATTCAGCACCTCATCACCTCTCTCTTCGAAGAATGCTTTCAAGCTCATCAGGCCGAACAGCGGACGCCCGCTGGTGTATCCGAGAGGAGTGTTGCAGACGGACCGGTCGAAGCCAGGCTGGATGGCATTGCGGAGTGCACAACCGGCTTCTCCTTCTGGAAAGAGGTCGGTAACCAGCGTTGCTGCCTGACTGCCATCCGCTGACGTGGAAATGGAGGAGGCTGACGAGACATATGTCGTCCAGACAGTAACTAGATCGCCCAAGCGGATATGATAAGACATTTCCACGTACAACAGGTTGATCTTTGGCCCATTGTCAGCAGGAGTGATTCACACAGAAAACTCATGACCGGCAAACCAGTATCAAGGCACTGTCATCCTTGACCAGGATCTTCAAGCATCCTTTAGCTGCATCTGGCATCTTGATGTGCACCTTGTGCTCGTAATACAGATTGACCACTCGGGCTATGAACGAAACCCTTCGAGGCCCCGGTGCGAGATTGCCGATGCTGACCTCCTCGTAATCATGGTGAGGCTGCCAATGACTCGGACTGAGCTCTCTTTTACTTCTTCTGGCTTTGGGCTCAACCAAGCCGTTCTCAATGGAAGCTGTGGTACTTTGAAGATTGGCAGGATCGCCATTCAGTGGAGACTGTAAGTGCAACGGAACAGGCTCGAAGAATGACTTGATACTTGTAAGGGACTTCGCCATGATGGAAAGGGACGAAATAGGTTGTATGAGATATTGGGCCGAGTAGGAAGGGAGATGAATTGCGCAACGCAGCCAGCACCCAGGACGGTCTTTCCGAATGGTGGCTAGGAGGGCACCAGAATGTCCAGATTCACATGCACGTTCATATTCACAGTCACACTTACACTCACATCAACGAGAAGTATTCTCAAGAGAATGGCCTACGTGGCATCAGTTGATTGAGGCTGGCCATCTGTATCTGCAAAAAGAGCGTGTATTCAACGACAAGGAAAGTAAAACATGTCTCCATGTGCTTCAAGAATGAAAGGTGCTCCAGATCTGACCGCAACTGCTACCGCCCCTCTAATGGTGCAGGAACAGCATCGTCCAGGATGTCATGCAAAGCTCGTTTGAACCAAGGCGGGCCAGAGATCAAAACAGCTTGTGCTCAAGTGTCATGTCTGATTCGGGGGAAAGACCAACGCATGCACGCAAGATGTTGGTCAACGCTGCGCGCTGCTTGGCCAGAGAATTCACAACCGGCGTGCCAGGCGGAGTCAGGGGTGCCTGAAATGGAGTCAATAACACGGCTTGCGAGTGAGCGTCGTAGCACCTACCTTCAGCATATAGCTTAGAATGCTGAGAACGCTATGGAACCCCTTGTAGTCCTTGTCAGCAGCACCATCGGCATGAGCTCGCCAGGAGATCCTTGTCATGAGTTCAGCAATAACGACGAGATCAATGATCAGGGGAGAGGCGAGTAAAGAGTCCTCGCAGACATTGAACATTGATATTGTCTGGTGACCTCCCATGAAGATCTCGGCATAGTATTCATCAAGAGCACGTTTGTTGTCTCCAACAGCTGGCATGTACTTGATGACCACGGTATGGTCAGGATGTTCACCCTTCTTGTACAGAACATCGTTCGAGGCCACCATGTCATCGACCACGTTGGATTTGGAGATCTCCTTGGAGCGGAATTGCTTCTGAGAACTCAAATTCTTGCCATCGTTGTTGCCGAGGTGGTTATAGCTGGCAATGGATGTCAATTTGATCCCGGCATTGATGAGAAAGTCCACGAGGGCGGACTTCATTTTGGTCTGACCCGACTTGAAGTCGTCTCCACCAATAAAAGCTCCACGCTGTTCTGCAAGCTCGATGACCCCTGGAACAAAGGTATTCTGTGGTGAGCCATTAATGAACGGAGCATTTTCAAGGATACATGCGACAGAGAAAACTGTGGATGGAGAAATCTCTTCATGTCCAGTCTTGATGGTCTTCAATAAGTCATTAGCCGTGTCGTTGACACCAGGAATAATGTCAGCAAAGCGTTCCGTATTTGCTGTCCAGAGCACGATGACCTTGCTTAATCCATGCTCGGTCTTGAAATCACTAAAGACAAATCAGCATCCATGTGCGGAGTACCAACGCAAGTAGAGCTCACCGAATGTCCTGGCGGATCTTCTCAACATGAGCAGAACAAGCTCTGGCGCCGTCCAAGACATTATCTGCGCGGTCTTCCTGGTTGGCGGCAATGAAATCCGGATAGTAGATACCGGGAAGTGGTTTCATCATCGCCATCTCTTCTCGGACAAGTTCCTTCAAAGCAGGCTCGAGAACTTGTGCTCTGTCCATGGCTTTGTCCAGAGGCATGCTGCTGATGTCCCAGCCACCAATAACGAGATCGTTCGGGTGAACCATTGGAAGCATATCGTGAATAGGAAGATTGACCTCATTCCCAGTTTCCGAGTCGATTCCCAGTCTCATGGTAGACGCCATAACTACCGAGCCGTAGTAGTTGGCAGCCTGTTTACCCTCGCGGGTGGCCCAGACAAGGCCATGACGATTAGCCAGAATGCCGGCAGTGACAGTGGAGCCATTGTTGCCTCCCCAGCCAACAAGCATCATGCCAACCTTCCCCACAGCACGATCGACCTTGAAATCGTAGACCGTCTCCTTTGGAGAAGCAACATACCGTTCATTGGCCGATTTAGTCACAGAGGTAGTACGGTAAGTATATCTTGCTTTGATTGTCGAGTCGGTGTAAAGAACGTTCGGTGAATCCACCGTGTAGAGAGGCTCTGACGTAACCTTGGAGTTGCCGGAATACCACCCGTCCACAGCACGGTCTGCTGTCTCCGCATGAGGTGCCATTGTTAATCGTTCAAGTGAAGCTTGCAATTTTTGGAATATAGGCTTGACTCAATACCAGACTATCGAACCAGTGGGCTGTCCAATGCCCCTCCGCGTGCGGATGAGCGCCTACCGCAGTTGAAGGGGTGATGGATCCTAATCATAGCAAACATATCAATGACGCTCATCGTATAAAGCTTCCGACCAATGAAGATAGAAGAAAGATATCAGGAGTCTGAGCCAGCTTACGAGGTGAGAAGATTGGAAAACGTTTTGGCGATGGGGGGATCACTCTAGAAAGTGATCCAGCGTTGCTACAATGAAAA
>QQTW01001991.1_pt1 | contig 14647 bp, 19 predicted proteins | sample 1904831 | NCBI WGS metagenome assembly QQTW01 (sample SAMN09435610, study PRJNA476489) | Subsurface metagenome, whole genome shotgun sequencing project. | reverse complement strand
TCTGTAAAAGTCTCGCTACGCGTAAACGCTCCGGTTGCGCCACTAGCGTGCCATGTTTCATCTTCAGGGCCCGCAGGCTGCAGAAACGTTCTTAAGCCGAGGTTTTTCCGATATGTTATGCTGCTTTCCAGTTGTTGTACCTGCATACCTAGATATGAGATCGATATTTCAAGTAACATCATAGGACTCGGGTCTCACTCTCGTAATCTTCAAGAACAAGGCGAATCATATTCGGTCTTTCAGGAGCTCTGCTGAATATGATCAGTTGAGATCGTCTCCTCATTTACACGCATCTGAAACTACGAGGCAATACCACCGGGAAGTGGACATCAAGAATAAGCATCATCTTTCAAATAGAGCGCTTGTAAGCACCGGCAAAGAGATCTACCTAAAAGCAATCACGCCGTAGATAGTAAAGCCCGAACTTAGGCCGGAGAAATCTCTCCTCAGCGGTCCAAGTCTTCGCGAATGGCTGTGGCTGAAGACGCAGCCTCGGTGCTAGAGCAGTTCGTTCATGACGGTGCGTGTGATGTGGTTTTCTTTCACGATTTGAAGACTGAACTTTGGATATAGTGGCCAATCTACCGGCTGAAATACACCATCTCCTAGAGGAGATTCAAGCAAAGGACCAAGTGCTCCACGAGTGCCATAATGCCATCGCTTCACGGGACAATAGCATACAAAAATTCATCAAACTTAACGGCAGCCATTTAGTCAATCCCAAGGAAGAGGCGTATGCCAAAACGATCCTTCAGAACTACGAGCGTGCGCAGACCCTGCAGGATGAGAAGGTGGCGCTTAGTGAGAAGGCTGCCGTGCTCGTGAGTGATATCTCACCATTACCGTATACATGATGATAGTATATGATCCTTGTTAACATATCTACAGCTTGATCGCCACATCAAACGCCTAGACACCAAAATCCGCGATCTCCAGCAAGATGGCTCCATGCCTCTTGACCCGTCAATACCCTCCCTCCTCCGCGACACCACATCCAACCTCGTCCCACCCGCCGTCTCGATGAGCACCGGCGCCAGCGGCGTCAGCACACCCCTCAACCCAGTATCCGTCAACACCGCCGGCGGCGCCCCGAACATCGCCAACGCCGCCGTCGCGCGAATGATCAGCTCCGCGGCGTCGTCGCGCGCGGGTTCTTCCGCGATAGCCGGCATGCAGCCGCACCCTCTGCTGACCCAAACCCTCGGCGGCGGCCTTGCCCAGCGCCAGCGAGAGACGTCCGTCAGCAGCGAGACGAAACGGCGGCGGCTGAACGCCACGCTGGGCAATCTGCCCTCGGCGTCATCGGCGCTGGCGCGGCAGTCCTCGCTCGGGCCGGGTACGCCCAAGGCGAGCACGCCGGGTAGCCGAGCGGGTAGCGCCGGACCGAAGTTTCCGAAGAAGACGGGGAGGAAGATGATGTCGCAGCAGCAGATGCGGAAGAAGGTTGTTAAAGGTGGCATCCCGAAAAAGTCGGCGCGGCGTCTAATGGCCGCTTCGAAAGCGTCGCCGTCCACGACCGGAGATGATGAGAGTATGCTCAGCGAAGAAGACGGGTCCGAGGAGGGAAATGCTTCCGGGGCGATGGGGAACGACGGTACTGCTGAAGAGGACGGCGTAGAGGGTGATGAGGACGAAGGCGACGACAAGAGGTACTGCATTTGCCACAACGTCAGCTATGGTGATATGGTGGCCTGTGACAATGAAAACTGTCCGTATCAGTGGTTCCATTGGGGTTGCATAGGGATCACGAGGGAGCCGGTGGGTGATTGGCTGTGTCCGCACTGCAGCAAGCTTCCACCGACTCAGATCAAAAAGGCGAGATAATTGGACACCAAATTAATGCAGAAGCAAGATGCAAATCTCACTGGAACTCTCAACCGACTCGATGGATTTGAAGGATCTTCTATTGTTTATACTACTTATCTGGGTAACCCTTCCGGGTCTTCATTCATGGCTTTTAGCAAAGGAAACCACCTCCTGAAGAGTTCAGACAACGCAACGGCCGTGGAGATATAAACAGACATCATGCCAAGTGAATATAAGTACCATGGCAGGTTGTATACAGCGGTATGCCGTTCAACACCAATCCCATTCTTCTTACATCGCCATCTATATGAACAGCAAGCGTCGCAGACGTATGGACTTCCATCGACTTTTGTCATCAGCATCATGTCAACACTTCGGAGGCCCCTTTGGGTGCCAGACGGTGAGAGCCTTTGCCAACTGTGGCAAGTTATGTGTCACCGAGAGTTTCGGAGCACTGCCTACTTCCGTCCGCTTCACGCGGAGCTTTCCGCAGCTGTGTCTGGATCTCAAGGCCCATTCGGCGTTGTGACCATGAAGCGAGGTCAGCGGCTCAAAAGGTCGACATTCGACATTCCTTGGAAGGCGATTCCATCTTCGATGACCAGCATGGTCACTCGAAAGAGTCATGGAGAGCCAGATCCCGAAGGGAGGTGCAGAAGTCGATAACGGCGACATCCCGTTTACGGCACGGTGTCCTGCTTGTCCGCGCTCGTAATGTCGATATGGACCTCGTTATGGACCAGTATCTTATCTCTGGCAAGCTCCTGCAGAGGCACGTCATGGCTGACAGCATGGACTTCCGCCGTCTGGGCAGTGGTGTGCCAGCGGGCAGTTCCGTCCTGCTCTTCCTCGGCGGCCGTGACAATGGCGTGAGACGAGTCGTTGTCGAGACTCCGATCTGCAGTGCGCGACTTGGACTTGAAGATGCTAGGGATTCTGCTCCGCGACGCCGCCGACGAGTCGCCGAGTTTCGAGCCCCGTGATCGGGCGCCTCGGCCTCGGGTGAAGAGGAGGAATACGGGACGTAGGGATGGGAGGCAGGCTATTGTTTGGGGTGAATTTAGCGTGGCCCATGTCGTCGCGGGTACATGCTTCCTTACCACAAACGACTGCCATGTTGAGCTCAACTCCGGCCCACAACATGATGTCAGATATAGCCCAGCCAAAGTCAGGATCCTTGTCGTCGAATCTGAAGCAGACCACCGTCGTGATGGTGGAGGACACAGTGATACTGAACCATTCGTCAAGTCAGTGCACGGGGTACAAGGGATGGCAGCGAAAGAAATAAGAATGTTGGGGATTTGAGGCCTGCGCAAACACTCACAGCCCTCCGAAGATGAAAATCGCAAACACGATCAGCTTCTGTGACCGTTTCATCTGCAACTGCTTGATATAGGGCATTGGCATGGCCAAGATCATGACGTCGTAGATCACGTTCAAGGTGTTCGTTGCCATGAAGAATTCACGGTCCTTGACCACGCATTTGGCATTTTCGCATTTCTTCCAGTAACAGTCGACCGGGATGCAGTGGAAGATGATGGCGAAAATCTAAATCTTCAGCCTGCAGTCACCGTGTGCGGGTAGCAATTGACATACCCTTCCGATGACCCAGCCCACAACAAGACCATACACAATTTTGATGGGCAGCCTGATGGTGCTGCGACCGAATATCCGCCAGTAGAAACTGAGGATAGATAGCTTCGCGAGCGCGGCGACCATTGTGTAGTATATTTCGGCATCGAACAGATGGATCAGACTTTCAGTAAGGTACTTGTCGTAGGGCATGTCGACCGTCTCATAGTGCACGCCGAGTCCGACAGTCATCCCTGGTGGAAGTTTGAGTATTGCGATCCGGGATTGAGTCTCAGAGGTGAAGGAGCCATACAAACTAAAGTATCGACCATCCAGCCGACAGCGCATACCTAGCAGAGCCTGTTAGAGCAAAAATCTCGACCAAGAAGAACCGAGTGCCTTACAAAAGCCGCCAGTATCAGCCAGTCATCGTACCACCATTTGAACCGGCTCAACCGGCGAGACAGGAAGCGCATGGACACAGCCAACGCTGCGAGCACATTGGTCGTAATCAGAGCAGCATAGAGTTCTGGCTGCTTGGACTCGGAAACCATTGTGAGGAAGAACAACGTGGAGACCAATTGATGCAAATACAAGAGAGTAAGAGCCGCTAATGGTGAACATGGAGTCCGGGAGTTGGCAGCCCCCAGGGTTTTATAGATCCTACATACCAGTAGATGTGCAATGCTCGTGTGCCGGATTGACGACTAGCAATGCACGGCGCAGGCCATGGCGTAGTGAAGGATCCTGACCCACAGCTTCCTGGGATTGGCTGGTAGCACATACCCAATACGTGACACACAGCGGCGAGCGAGCGTGTCCCGGGCAGTTGGGAGCAACATAATGTGGTAGGTATCACTGAAGATTTGCTCGAGTGAAGAATGAGCGACCGTAGCGTTGCTTGAATGCCATCAAAGGATAGAAACATCTACCCGCGCACATATAACTCTAGTTCTCTCACATTTCATATACATCAACAAGGCAGTACGGAGTAGCTCTCGTGCAAAGTGCCGGAAATGCCAACACCAGCTGCACCTTAGCGTCAAGATGCTAGCTTCTTCTTATGCCACCAATCAACTGATGCTCTTTTGCAGGCGTTTCGTTGCTTTTCCCGGGACAGCCTTCATGCGTTACAAAAAGCCACGCACCGGCCCCGGGCGGGCTGGACCGCAGATCTTTTCAGCTTGGCCTATCACAAAATGTGACAATCGGTCCTTTTCGCATGCAGGTGGATGAACAACTCAAGCGGCGATGAATTCGTTGAGGCGAGTTCGCAAAATCCCGACACTCAGGTAACAACATGATTCTTGTCTATGCGACGTGTTTGCATGTGAGATATCTGTGTAGTACTAACGATCAATTCGACATCGCCAGCTGGGATATCGATACTCTTGATTGGACTGCGCGCCGCTCTCTCCGCTTCGTAATCCCAGCCTGAGCACTTCAACATGTGAAGTTCTCCCTCACGATGAGCATCGCGAAAATAGTGAGAACATGGGGAGTACAGGACCCCTCACAGGATCCAAAGCTCATCCGCGGACACGCTGGAGGTCAACCAGCCTGGATCTGACCGGTGGCGTGGATTTGCGAGCAGAGCGTGTCGATATGTACGACTCAAATATTATTTACTCATTTCAACGTTCTCTTGTGTCAGAAGCTGCAACTGTGTTTTCGAGCACACCTGACGTTCAGCGGAATCAAAACGGTCGAAACCTTGAGGGATTATTCTCTATATCCTTGGTGTTGACTGAGACCTGTAAAAGGAAGGCTATATGGAGGCTAGAGTTTGGACTGACGCGATAAAGTGGAAGTCATAAGATCTTGGAATATGCAGAGGCAGACGGGCACAGAGTAATATTGGTGAGAACCTTCCAGGATTGGGGAACTCTAGCTGAGGCTTGTTACGATTCCCGTTTGTTGGAATCGGTGCAGTGGAAAGCTCCTGAGCTTCATTTCTCAAAGGGAGAGGTGATTACTAGAGTGGTATAACGGATTGGTCTAGTATCACGAAACTCCACCCTCATGCCTCCTCCTGATAGAAGTAGATTACCGTTCAGAAGCATCTCACGTGGGAATTTGCGATATGTGTGTAGATCTGGATCAAGGGTGAAGAGTCACAAGAAAATCAAGGGTCGCCGGCGAAACCTCGGCTTTCGTTGCGCCCATGCCGGTGTTCAACCGGGCGATGAGGCCTCGACCTCAATGGCTTGTTCCTGACCTCGCAAAGTCATGAAGTCGTAGCCTTAGCCACCGGATGGTCAAGGACACGACTTACGGTCCCTCCCTGCAATGGTTACTGGCGGGAATTATCCTGCAACATATGGTGCGAACAATGAATGGCCATCACGGAGTCACAGCAACGAACCTCAATATCCTGGAGCCCCACAAGCCGCCAGACCTGCCGTCGTCTCCCCTCCCACATCCGTGTACACCAACGGCAGCATGATGGATGGCGGACTCATGCATGGTGGTACGCCGAGAGGGAGCAACGGCAACCTGTCCCCACCCAGCTCCATCGGACGGTCCAGTGATGGCATGGGGCTCTACTCCCACAGCCAGAGCGGCAGCATCGACGGCCGAAGAACCCAACTGGCAGAAGAGTCACTGTTTGAGCACTACAAAGTCCTGAAGTCCTACCTGTCGACTCCGTCCGATGGAGACCGCGGTCCCGCCAAGCCCAACCGCGCTCGAGACAAGCTTCTCAGGTTATCGTCAATCCAGTTTCAGGAGCTCAGCACCGATGTCTACGACGAGCTCTTACGACGAGAAGACGAGAGACATCGTGGGGGACCCGGTGCGCCAGGGAACAACACGCCGAGATACCTGCCACCGAAAAGGAATTTTCATCCGAAGCGCAATCAGGCTCGACAGAAGCTATCCACTCTGCCGATCGACCGGTTCCGTCAGCTTGCTTCGGACGTCTTCTTCGAGTTGGAGCGGAGGGTGCCCAGATTCGGCGCTCCAGACACAGATCGTGGTGGGAGTCCGGCTCTGAGCACGAGTAGCAGCCATCGCAGCGGTCCATCCATGTCACATCGCGGTCCCGCAGGTCGGGGCCAGCCTCCTCCATTTCGAGATGGCCCCAACAACGCTCCCAATGGTGGAGCACTCGGCGTGCCCGGACTTGGCTCCGGGCCCGGCCCCATGAACGAGCTGGGAAGACCGTTGCCAAAGATGCCTCAGAGTAATACTATAATACCTAATAAGAGTACCATGGTGGAAGACGATGACGACAACAGTGCGGAGGAGGAGGAGGATGACGATGACGCAGACGCGTTCAGTTTAGAAAGGGCAGCGCTCAGGCAGAGCAAGCGGAAATCGAAAAAGGCCAACACAGAAAATGAGGTTGGTGTTCCTTTCGGCCTAACTAAGAGTATCCTCAGCTCACACCTGTAGCGAGCCAAGGAATCCCCTCCAGAGTACCAGGCCCAGACCAAGCAGCTGCAAGAACAACTAGGTGCCCTGGAGGGCAAGTTGAGAGCAAGAGACGAAGAAATTGAAAGACTGATACAATTCGGGAATGAGAAGCAAAAAGTCTGCTGTGATGCATTCATTTCCTGCCAAAATTACTAACATGTTACAGGCTGCCGAGGCAGAGCAAAGTCAGTGGTCAATGTTAAGAAGTAATCTAGAAAGACAACTGGATGATGCTCAACGAATGAATGATTCTCTCCAGAACGAGATCAACAGGATCCGAGCGGAGAATGAGCGAACTGAGCGTGACCTACTCTCACAGCTAGAGGATCAAAAAGATAACGGATCTGCAAACGAGGATTTGCAGAGGCGTTACGACGGTCTGCAGCAAGAGCTCAGGGATCAACAGCAGATTACGGATTCAGTCCGTCATCAAGCTTCAGAGTTCCTGGCCGAGATGCGCGAGCTCTCCGCACGTAGCACCGTTGCGCTCGAAAAGGAGGAGAAACTGAACCGTCAGATAAATACGCTTGAGAAAGATGTGACCGAGTGGAAGAACCGTTACATTCGTACCAAAAGCCAGCTGCGTAGTTCTCGTGCCTCTTCCATGGGTCTGTCGGCAGCCAATACCGCAAATACAGTCTCCCTTCGCGACAGAAAGTTTATGGATCCCGACGGCCTCATTCAAGACACTCACTTCACAAAGTTTCAAATCTCCATTGACGAGCTGCTACAAAAAGCACGCAGTTCAGATTCCACCGCAGTTCTCACGGGCATCAAGGAAGTGATATTGAACGTCCGACAAATCACCACGGAAGTCGACCAAGGTAGCACCCAAGTCAACCGCGAAGACCTCAGCACGGATGCGGGAAAAGCGCACGCCAAGATCAAGGCCCGCGTCTCCGGTACAGCAAACAATCTCATCACCGCCGGCAAAAACCATGCCGCCGCGTCTGGGCTGCTGCCAGTATCTTTGCTCGACGCCGCAGCCTCGCATTTGGCAAATGCTATTGTCGATCTCGCTCGCACGGTCAAGATCCGGCCGACGCAAGCTGGTGAAGTTGAGGATGGTCGCTCTTCGAGCCATATCGATGACCAAAGAGTCAGCTACTCCGGGTTTACGAATGGACATCACTACGGCGACAGCATTAGCTCTTACCCTATATCGATACCGTCAATGAGTGGTGCGCCCCCCGATACCCATATTGGTGGGACTAGGTACAGGGATACAGCAGCGCTCATCGAGGATTTAAGGGTAAGTGCAGCCTTCAAACTCAAACGTTGTCTCCACACGCTATATTTCAGTCAATGACCAATGGGGAACCGCACTAATGTCAACCAGGGCAATGTCGAAGAACAGTCCGCGGCTCTCGTCCACAGCATCCAACCACTCGTCCACACCATTCGCTCGACTCCAGCTTCTGCTCCGCTAGCTCCTGCCGATGAAGCCGCCATCGCTGACTTCGTCCGCAACGTTAGCATCACAGTCGAGGATGTTTGCGGTACGGTGCGCAGCGTCATCGAAGAGTGCGCGGACGGTGCACTTGCAAAGCATGCTGGGTCTCTCACGGCAGTTCTTGAAGACTGTAGGATGGGGCTTGTCGACGCCAGTGGTGACTTTTCTTCGGGAGGAAGGGAAAAGATCCCTCCAATCGCATTCAAGATTGCCAGGATTACAAAGGTTCGTGGCTGCTAAACCTGACTCCTTATTCGTTTCAACGTACGTTGGCTGATGACGTTGCTGCAGGAACTCGTTAATCGAATCGAACGGATCAAAATGGGCGAACTGACAGTGGACCACTCACTCCCTGCGGACTTCTAACGTTCTTTGCACCTCTTCATCAGTTCACGCGTTTAGTTGCCTGTCATCTACCAGTTTTTCAGTTCCCTTCGCCAGTCAGTCGGTCCGTGACTGAGGCCTATTTCGCATGTATAACATGATCCTATCATTGGCATCGTCGACTATGACATTGAGGCATTGTGGGAGGGAGTTTTGAAGCGTTCCCTGCAGTCATGCATCGTTTGGTCCTTGTATATAGGTTTATAGACATGCCATTAAGTCAGGCGGTCTAATGTTTACAGCTTTATTATTAAAGGACTGGCTTTGCTAGGCCCCTTCCGCTACCGTTCAATGGGTATGCACACTCTTCAGAGAGCGTATGATGTTACATCCCGGCATAGCATGTATGTACAATGGAGCGACAATTACAATTTAGCTGCGAAAGGTGGTCAAGAGTGAGGTATCGCTGCGCCGACGTGTGTCTGGTAGAAGCCACAAGCATCTCCTCCAACGGCGAGTTCTCAGTTACAGAAGGTTGTATTCCTACAAAATCTTTATCGACTTTACACAGTATGTGACAAGAAGCAGAGTTATTTACTTGGCAGCCTCCACTCAATGCCCGTGACAAACACCACCAGCACCATGCTTCCCAAGAAGCGCCCGAACGCGCGCCAAGATATGCAAATGGCCTTTGTGGAGGGTAAAAAAGTGACACAATCCACCATGACACCGAGATGCCAAACGGTGGATGAAGAAGGAAAGGGGGGGATATCGACGTGATGCTCACTCATCAACACGCAAACGCCGCTGCACCGCAAGCGCCTCGCTCATCAATCACGCCACGCAAAACCCCTGGCGGTCCTGGCCACATTCGTAGCCCGATCCTGCTCGCGCTCTATCGCCTGAAGAACGCGCTGACATCCTCACGCTTCCACTCCGGCTCGACACTGCCCTCGTAAACCTCGTCGGCGATGCGCTTGACGCGGTCGTGCACCTGGAGGTACTTGTTCTCGCATTCCTTGAGCACCTTGAGGACCAGGCTGCGGCTCAGGTTGGGGTCGTCGGCGTCGCCGAAGTGCTTGTCCACGCGCTTCTTGAGCGCGTCGACGCCGCGCCGCAGCTCCTTGGCGTCGTAGGCGGACAGGAGCTTTTTGAAGACGGGGCGTGCGTGCGAGGAGCGGGTCGAGAGTGCCGTGGCGGGTTCCGGGCTCGCGGCTAGGAGGGCTTCGGTGGATTCGAGGAAATCCTGCGAGAGGGGTCAGTCAGCGGCGTGGCGTGAAGAGGGGGGCATGTTTGCAAAGAAAGAGGAGGGTGACATACCAGCAGCTTGCCCAGAGGGCGATGGATGACTGCTCCGATATAAAGCCCCAGGTGCTCGTTCATCTCCTCGACCGCTCTCGCTTTCCACTCGCGCAACACTGCATCCCCATGGTCCTCGACCTCTTCGACGTAATGATTCATGTTCTCGATGAGAAGAATCTGGTAATTGAGCGCTTCTTTATCTTCCGGGTCACCGATACCCTGGCCCACGACCCCATGCCCTGCCGTCACCGCAGGGTTGTCCTTCGCAATGACCTTCAGACTCTCGAACATTGTCTTGTTGATCCGCTGATATGCGTCGTCAATCGTGGCGCGCACGTTGAGCTTCTCGGAGCCCTCTGATGGCAGCATGCTTTCCACGCTGGCGGAAAAGTGCGGGAAGGTCCTGATGAAGGCGATCACGCCTTTGCGTTTCTTGATTTTTACTTTCGTATCTTCGATGGCGCGAACCTGCTCGTCCACGAAGCGGTTGAACAAGCCCAACATTCGGTCGTGGAGCTTGTGCAGAGTGCGGGTGATGAACTCTTGGTTGGTATCCTCGACTTCGGCTTGCTTCTGCTCGATCGCGCAGAGGATACCAATGCCTTGTCTGTGAAAGAAAACTTAGCGTCAAGGCGTTGAGTAGGGGTCAAAACAATATGACTTACAGTGGATCAGACATGATGGCCCACTCCACCAAGTTCTGGAGTTCAACCGCCCAGTATCCAAACAAGTCGTCCATGACCTCCATCACTAATTTTGCCATCTCTCTGTCCGCTTCAAAAGGCTTCCGCGCATAGAGATTCGTCCCGCGTCTATCCTCCGGCCCGTTTGCCGTGATGACATCCGCAAAATCGACGTCCTCTGCGGACGTGGCGTGGAAGAAATCTGAAATGAAGTTTTGCTCCGTGAAGATGACAGGCAGGACCTCGTCGAGCGCACCCGCAAAAGCTTCGAATTGGGGTATCTTTCCGCTCTGGGTCTTGTCCCTGGGTGACTTCTCGGAGGTGGACCCGGACCGCAGACTTCTAGCCAAGGTCTGGCTGCGCTTCACTGTGAGCTTGCGTGCCGTGCTCGAGAGACCCTCGGACTCCTTCTCCTGGTACGTGAAGAGCACTTCGAGCTCCTCGTTCGTCGGCTTTCTGGCCAGCTTCTTCCACGCCAATGCGTTGTCGCGCAGTTCTCCCTGGTATACTCCGCGGGCCCGGGCGCAGTACAGCTTGATGAGTCTTTTCCACAGCTCGAAATCGATCTCCTTGGCGAATAGAACGAGCGGGCTGTACTGCCAGAGGCAAGACCGAGCGAGATCATGGTCTCCGGGATCCAGCTTTTCGGGACTGGCAATGCTGTGCCGATTCAAGGCATCTTGCGTGTTGGCGAGCGCACTAGTAAAGCTGGTTTCGAGAAAGTTTTTCACCCGCTCGAGGAACCTGGCACTCTCATCCATGTACAAGCCCTTCTTCTCTTTAACTGCGCGCATGGACGAGAGGTCGTCCAAGCCATTCTCGGATCCTTCACCGGCATCTTTGTCCTTGCCAGTCTTGATGGTTAGCTTACGCAGTTTCGGTTCAACAGTGAGCAAGGCTTTGTAGAGAAGCAAGAGCGCCAACTCTATGGCGTTGAGGCCATCCAGAGTACCCAGCTGTGCGCGCCTCAAAGGCTCGAGGCTTTTTGGGTCGATCGTGATATTCTTGAGGAGGTTCGATAGCTCGGCGTGCAAGAGTTTTTGATTGGCCGTTTGAACCTGCAGGCCCTGCGACTGAGCTTCGATGTACGCAATGTCCTCTGCCAGTGTCTATAGGTGAGAAGTTAGCAAGCAAAACGTGAAAGTACGTATTGAGAAACTTACGCCTAGCTCGGCGTTATACAACGACATGACGTTATCGAACGCGTCGAGCTCTGCAATCGTTTTGTCGATATATCGAATCATAGCCTCTTTGCGCTCATCATTCTGCTCCAGCTTGGCGATCCAATTTCCAGTTTCCAGCTGATTCAATTCGCGCTGGATGGTGGCCTTGAGCTCCTCAAACTTCCCCGGTTCGGAGCCTCCTCCGGTTCCGAAGCCTAGATCGTCCAATATGCACTCGAACTCGGTCCCGCGCCCCTCCATTATAGCGGGATCGATGCCAATGTTAGTGAAGTACTTCAACTGCTGAGCCGTGCGTCCCTTTGGCCGCGGAGCTTCGGATTCGGGTGTTTTAGAGGCCTTTCGTTCGAGCGCTGGCCTTTCCGACGTCTCTTCCCCCACTGACAACTGATCCGTTTCGCTAGGTATGTGTGTGGTCTCGGTCGGTGACTGTGCTTTGGAGATGGACACCTCGGGTACATCACGGGACACAAAGGCAGCAGAACCATCCTTCTTCGAAGTCTCATCAATCGAGGCGCTTCTCGTACTGTCATCACTTGTTACTCGTTTCAGGCCAGGTGCAGGAACGACGCCGGTGATGCCGTTGGGCTCGTCGGGTTTTGGTTCCGTTGTGCCGAAGAGCTTGGCCCTCGCACCTCCTGCGCGCGGCTGGAAGGCGCCGTGGGCGTTGGCGGCCTTTCGGAACGTATTCGCGACATCTTTGTTCAACTTGCTTCGTATCATCGGGCCTAAGCCGGGTTTGTGGACTTCCGCCTCTTGCTCCTTGCTGGACTGGTCTGCATGGGAGGCAGCTGATGAGGTGAAAACATCATCCGCTCCTTTGTTTTCGGACTGCGAGGAGGGTCGTGGAAGATCATTTCGAGGACGCTGTGATTTGTATCTCAAGCTACCCTGATCGGGTTGAGGGAGTGAAGGACGACTGCTTTCAGGTTTGAAGTTGGTGGACATGTCGCCAAGACCACCTTCAGACTGAGGAAATGAAGGCTGAAGGTCCGGTGCGCGTAGGCCAGGGGAGCCCAGTGGAGTAGAGTATTCGTCGGTTGACTCACCTCCCTCATTGCGCAGACTGCCGCTGGCTTTAGGACCGAGGTATGGAGGACGTCTCCTTTCCGATGGCAAGTGCCTGTCGCGATCTGACTGGTGGTCGTCACTTTTGGAGGAGCTTTCGTTGCTCTGGGCGGTGTTGGGACGTAAACCCCTGGGCGAGGTGTCTCTTCCGAGTCCCGGGGCTTTACCGTTCGGTCTCCATCGATCGACGGTCGAAGGCGCGAGACCAGATCCCTCCATACTGGACTGATCTCCTTGTCTTGAGAAGGTGGAGTGAGATTCTTGTTGTGTTTTGTTCTGTCTCGGGTTCTGAGGTAAGGAAGGATGCACACCTCTAGCGGAAGTGTTAGATGTGGCTGGAGATGTTGAGCGTTGCGGCTCGATCTCGGATTGAGACGACTGCGGAGTTAGGCGTTGACGTGAGGGCATAGAAGGTATGGAAGAAGACTCGTTGTGGGGTCGACCCTGGTCACGGGATGCGTCGGGACGCACCCCGTACTCTTGAGAAGGTCGTTGTTTTGGCAGACCGGGTGGTTTGCGAAATTGACTGTGCTCGGAGTAGTCACTCTGCTGTGAAGGCTGTCCTGAAGCGACTCTCCCAGTTGAAACTTTCCGTGGGGATAAGGGCAGGCCCGACTGCGGAACTAGTGAGTCTGGATGAGAGCGCTGGTCCCCAACTGCGTTCCCACTCGAGGTTGGCCCAGGTTGCGGCTGACCCTGACTGGGGACTCTGTTCGGCGAAGGAGATGTACGCTGTTCACTGCCTTGCGACTGCCGGCTTTGCGGTCCGAGTATGTGTTCTATCTCCTGCGGGCTGAATCCGACTAGCTTCGGAACTACTCCTGATCGGTACTTTCGATATATCTTGATGAGGCTCGCGACGAAGAACTCCTTTTCCTTCGGCGACCCGGCTTCCCAATAGTACGGCTTGCCAATCTCGACGAGGAACCCAAGGTCCCCCGCCCACTCTTTCCGTTCCTTCTGCTCAGGAGTGGTGGGGGGCGCGTTCGAGAATGATTCCACCAGAGTAATCTCCTCCATGTTCCATGTCTTCCCTATGGAAAAAGACTTGTTGTTGTTCTCTCGAGCCTTATGAAGGCGAACGCGGCCGGTGCTGCGGACGGCGATGATTATGAACCGAACCTTCTTGTTGCCTTGGGAATTGGGAGGCGGTGGAGTCTGGGGATACATCTCATCCTCCTGGATGCGAATGTGTGTTATGTACGATTCCGACACTGTTACACCAGTATGTGAGCAAGCCGCACCCCTCTATGGTTTGGAGACTCAGCTGACGCCCAGCCACATACACTGGCCACTGCTCTCCACCTTTGAGAAACAGCTCTCGATTATGCGACGCTTCTCATCCTGAAACCGCTCGGCCCGGTTCATGTCTCCGGGCGACGACTGCGGCGGCGACCTGAGCGGCGGCGGCGGCCCGGTGCCTGGTCTGCCATCATCGACGGGCCTGCCCATGGCGCCGCTGATGGGGATTCGAGGGCGTGAATAGCCCCCATCCATGACAGGCCACTCCTCCGACAGCTACTGCAGGACGCGATCGTATTGTGCTGCTTGGCCAGGCTCCTGTGGGGTGCTGGTGCAAGCTATCCGGATGCGATCTTGGTTCGCAAACGTTCATGACCAGCGAGCATCGGAGAGCTCACACAACAAGAGATCGGGCAGGGACAGCAATGCTTTGTGGTGAGGAAGCTTCCCCTAGGGTTTCGCCTCGCAAGGAGACTCTGAGAATGTATAGCTGCAAACAAGCTGCACTTGCGCCAACAGGCTTGAACAGCTTATGGAGATGCGAGAGAAAGATGATCAGTGATGCTGTTCAAAAGAAACTCAACTCCCGAAGTCCCGCT